>Ga0154020_10001815_pt1 | contig 26166 bp, 14 predicted proteins | sample Klosneuvirus_201_FD_109709 | JGI IMG/M metagenome (GOLD analysis project Ga0154020, IMG submission 109709) | Active sludge microbial communities from wastewater, Klosterneuburg, Austria - Klosneuvirus_20160825_MG | ecosystem: Engineered > WWTP > Aerobic digester > Activated sludge | place...
ACCCAATTTTGAGCATATTGATTCGACTTGTCCACACCACACAGACTGGCCCCCACTAAAGAAGGTAAAACATTAATAGCTTCATTATTCATGGGTGAATTGGTGCCCACATAGGTATGTAATCCAAAAAAGGCCCGTTGTTTGTAATTGAATCCCTGAGGTAAGATATAGCTTAGTGGGAGGTATTGGCCGGACTTCGCTGTATTGTACACAAATGAATCATATTCTATTGCTACTTGCTTCCAGTCACGTAAATTGTATGGTGACGGCTGGTCAGGCATTTGATTAATACGTGGAATGGCGATTTGGGTCGGTTGAGCAAGACATACCGTCCCCATTAATAGAAAAAATAAACAAATAAATTTATTTAGCATATCATGTAGTAAAGTGTAATTAATATCCCGGATTCTGAAGTAAACTTTTGTTTAAATCAATTTCTATTTGTGGAAGTGGAAATACCTCATGTTTTCCATTTTGAAATCCCAGAGCGCCTAATTTATCTGAGGCTATTCCCCAACGTACATAATCAAAAAACTTATGCATTTCGAAGCCTAACTCGACTGATCTTTCATGTCTGATAGCTTGTCTCATGATGCCTTGATCCGCAGTGGTTATTTTAGGTAGTGTATTCTCTGGATCTGAAGACTGTTTGCGAGCTCTTGCTCTTACAACTTCGAGTGGATCTTGTGCATCTGAGGTTCTGCCTATTTCATTTAGTGCTTCCGCTTCCCAAAGCAAGACTTCTGCGTACCTGATCGGAGTCACATTAATGTCTCCATCTGCCTTTTGAGTAACAGTTGAATCTGTTTGCAGGTATTTCCTTGGACTGTGACGTGTTGAGGAATACGAATTTTTATAAGTGACTCCAAAATATTCCTGATTATTTGAGGCAATCGTAAAATCACGTCGGGGATCACCTGATTCAAATTCGTCATAATAACTTTGAGTCACTTCTGCAAAGCCATATCCATCAGTTACCTTTTTTGACAACCAGATTTGGTTTAGGGAGTTTCCGACGCCCAGTTCCAGATTGGTGTGTTGGATTTCCCATACAGACTCAGTGTTGTTTTGGGTTTTTATTTTGAAATTATCCTGATAGTCAGCTGTAAGAGAATATATATTAAGTTCCTTAACTTGACTTACATAATCCAGAACGCCTTGCCAGTTTTTGGAATACAGCATAGTCTTGGCAATCAGAGCCAGTGCTGCACCTTTCGTTGCTCTGCCGACATCTGTCGCGGAATAGCTAGTAGGTAGCTTATTTGCTGCATCCTTACAGTCATTGATTATTTGCTGGTAGATGGCATCTTTTGAAGATTTAGCATATTTAATGTCAGTAGGAGGTAGCACTCTTGTGATGAGTTGTACCTCACCAAAGACCTGAGTCAATTGGAAATAATAGAAGGATCTTAGAAACAGTGCTTCACCAAGAATTCTATTTTTCAACGTCTCATCCATATCAATTGAGGGCACTCTATCCAACACAGTATTGCACTGTGAAATACCTTTATATTCTAATTTATAGAAATTATTAAATTCTTCTGTACGAGGTGTATAAGTGAAAAAATCCAGTTCTGTAAGCCCAGGTTGTGAACCATCTCCCCCTACTACCGCCTCATCGGTTGGTAATTCAGCAAAGGCCCAATAGGCATTTTTATTTGAGCTGGTATACATAAGTGGTTCATATGCGGCATTTATTCCTTGCACTGCATCATTTGAGGTCTTAAAAAAGGACTCTGAATTCAGGACACCTATAGGCTCATTATCTAAAATTTTTGAACAAGAATCAAGTGAGATTACCGCTACAATTATTAATATATATTTGGAAATATTCATTTTGTTTAATTATTAGAAGTTAGAAGTTAAGATTTATCCCAAATAAAATTTTTCTTGGTGCGGGTACGGTTCCCCAGTCAATTCCCACTGATAGATCTGACGAAATGCCAAGTCCCTGAGTATCATTATTATTGGCTTGTATTTCGGGGTCTAAGCCCGGATATTTAGTAAATGTGAGCAAGTTCTGACCGGTAATATAAATTCTTAGGCCGGTAATAGATTTAGTTTTGAATACAGATTTTAAATTGTACCCTAAAGTAACATTTCTCACTTTTAAATAAGAGCCATCATACAGAAAGCGTGTGGAAATCCTTCTATTTCCATTTCTATCATCCAGACTTACTTTAGGGATGGATGTATTGGTATTATCCGGACGCCAATAGTCTTTTATGTCCTCATAAGAATTAAAACCTCTTGACTGAGTTTCATAAGCGAAGTTTCCGTAGAGGAAGTATATGTCATTGCCCTTTACACCCTGAATTAAGGTTGAAAAATCAAAGTTTCTCCAGGTAAATCCCAAATTGAGTCCATAGCTAAAATCGGGAAAAGGGCTGCCCAGATGTGCCCGGTCCTTATCATCAATTTTATTATCACCATTGAGGTCAGCAAATTTTACATCCCCTGGTCTCGTATCCTTTGTCTGAAATGGACTGGCTTCGATCTCTTCTTGAGTTTGAAATATGCCTGCCATTTCATATAAGAAGAAGGAGCCAATGGGATAGCCAACTTCCGTCTTAGTGATGGCACCATCGGACAACCCAAATCCTCCAAGAAGTGGTTCGCCAGTACTCAGTGATAAAACATTATTCCTATTAGCTGAGAAATTACCCCCTACGGTATAGCTGAACTCACCAACTCTATTGTTGTAGATAGCGCCCAATTCTATTCCTTTATTTTCAACTGATCCTGCATTGACAAACGGTGGTGTTTGTTCGCCTGCTGACTCAGGTAGGGGCACTTGCACTAGCATATCCTGTGTCTTCTTATTATAGACATCAAATATAAAGGTAAGCCTGCCTTTCAGAATGCTGAAATCTAAGCCCAGATTGGTCATTGTAGTAGTTTCCCACTTGATCTTACTATTTCCGGTCTCCAATATCTGTGCTCCGGTGACGATATTATCACCAAAACTATACACTCGGATTCCGGTACCTACTAATGAAGAATATGGATATAGCCCTATTTCCTGATTACCCATTTTACCCCAACTGGCGCGAAGTTTTAGATTGTCAATAAAATTAATTCCACTGAAAAATGATTCATTGGAGATATTCCATGCGGCAGAGATTCTAGGGAAGACTCCCCAGCGATTTTCCTTGCCGAAGCGTGACGAACCATCCTTGCGCACTGATGCACCAATAATATATCTATTGTCAAAATTGTAATCAGCCTGGGCAAAATAGGAGAGGAGAGCCCAATATGTTGTGATCCCACTCGCTCCGATGTTTTTTATATTTTCCGGTACACTATTGTCTATATTTCTAAAATTAGGGTCTGTCCTGGTGAAATTATTAGCGGAGGCACCCAGATAGTTCGTATTATTCTGAATAGCTTCCATTCCAATTAATATAGATGCGTGATTTCTGCCAAAATCCTTAGTATAGTCCAGAGTATTATTCCAGATCATGTTCCGTCCAAATACCCGCCCTTCATTTAAGGAAGTAGGATTATAGATAGACGCAGATAGTTTTTGTTTAAATTTTTTCTCGTTCTCAAAAGTAAAATCGCCACCGAGCGAAGTTCTGGCTTTTAATCCCGGCAAGATTTTTGCCTCTGCATATACATTTCCAAAAAATCTCGACCGTTGGATGGTCCAGTCGGTAGCATCGATCAAGGCCAATGGATTTGCATTTCCATCTCCATATAGGAGCGGATCACCCAGCTCTGAAGATGTATTTACATAGCTCCCATCTGCGTTTCTTATCCTGAATACTGGTGCGGCTATGAGTGCATAGCGCAATACATTTAACTCGTTTCCTCCTCCAAATCCATCACCTGTGCTATTCATTCTATTTTGATCAGTATAGGCAAAATATAAGCTATTTCCAACTTTCAACCACTTATTGCCTGCTTCTCCATTAAATCGAACGCCATATTTCTTGAATCCCTGACCTTTAAAAACACCCTTTTCGTCCAGGTACTCACCCATGATAAAATATCTTGCATTTTCAGTACCCCCTGTGGCACTTAAGCTGTAGGTTTGATAAGGTGCAGGATGAAAAACTTCATTAAGCCAGTTTACATTTGCTAAAGTATCTACAATAGAAGTAGGATAAGTATCAAGTTGGCGGGCCGGATCACGGAGTGTATTTGCATTTACAATTGCTGCATTCCTTATATCGAGATAGTCTTTTGTATTTAATAGTTTTGGTAATCTATAAGCTTGTGAAATACCAACGGTTGTATTGAAGGAAAATTTAGTGTCACCTGCTTTACCTTTTTTGGTTGTGATTACGATCACACCATTTGCGGCTCTGGCTCCATAGATCGCAGCAGCGGCATCCTTTAGAACCTCCACAGATTCTATATCATGAGTTGAGAACATATTGATATCACCGGTTGTAGGCATACCGTCTATAATATAGAGGGGATTATTGTTTCCTACTGTTCCTACGCCTCGGATTCTAACACTAACCCCATCACCTGGTGCACCTGATGTTTGGGTTACCTGTATTCCAGCGGCCTGTCCTTGCAGTGCCTGGTCAATTCCAAGGACAGCCAATTTATCTATATCTTTTCCTTTTACTGAGGCAATAGATGAAGTCACATTGGATTTTATCTCAGACTTGTAACCAGTGACTATGACATTCTCAAGTAATTTTGAATCGGACTCAAGTGCAATATTTATTGCAGTCTGATTATTGACTTGAACTATTTGAGGAACATAACCTACAAAACTAAAGGTCAAAGTAGTCTGAGGATCACATTGGATAGAAAAGTTTCCGTCCAGGTCTGTAATAACACCCGACTTAGTCTGAGCATCTACAATACTTACACCGATCATGACCGATTTATCACCTGCATCTGTGACCGTACCTGAGACAGTATGCTGAGCATTGATCGAGCTAAGGCTTACAGAACTAAGTAGAAATATCCACACAAATGAGTGTATGAGATTTCTTAAAGGACAGATATTCATGTATTTATGGATCATAAGAGATGGTTTGATAAATATTCCGTTAAATGTTCTTGGGGACAAAAAATTAAATAATAGCCTTGTTGTTTGGTAAATATAGCCGAATGCAAATTGGAGGTTTGATACTTTTATGTTAATATATAATACTTTTGTGAACCAACTAATTTACTGTATATTTGAATCTACATGGAGAAGGCAAGTGACCCCTCCATTTTGCTAGATGCTCAAGTGGTTTGGTCTTCAATTTTGCTGTTTTAAGCTTAGCAGTTCCGCTTTTAACTGATACTATTATAAAATCTTAAAAAGGATTGGCATGAATATATATAGAGAGATAACCCCCTTGAATGATCAGGATGTATTTGTTTTATTGGACTCACATAGTAACGGATTTGATTATCCCATTCATTGTCATCCGGAGTATGAACTTAATTTAATACTTGGAATATCTGGTGTGCGGCTAATTGGAGATTCCACAGAGAGATATCATGAACAAGATCTAGTGTTGATTGGGCCATATTTATACCACAAATGGACCGGAGATGAATATATAAACGGTCTTAAAAAACAGTATAATGTTATCACCTTGCAGTTTTCCATTGATTTACTGGAAGGTACACTGTTTAAAAAAGAAAAATTTCATAATATAAGGAAGATGCTGGATGCTTCTGTACGTGGTATTAAGTTTAGTGGAAAAGATTTAAATGCAGCAGCTCAGATCATTACCAGTATGACTCAGGATAAGGGCTTTACGAATGTCATTGAATTTATTCAACTATTGGAAACACTTTCTCAAGCAAGTGATTTTTGCTACCTGGCAAGTGAGGGATTTATGCCTCAGACTATGCGATGGGATAGCAAGAGGATACAGACCGCTTACAATTATATAATCAGGCACTTTGACAAGAGTAAATTAAAAGTCGAGGAAGTCGCAAAGTTGATAAACATGAGCGACTCATCTTTTAGTCATTACTTTAAAAAATATACTAATAAGAGTTTCACTGAGTTTCTGACTGATGTGCGGATAGGTAATGCTTGTAAATTATTAATAGGTTCGGATGATACCATCAGCAGTATTGCGTATGCATCCGGATTTAATAATATTGCAAATTTCAATCGGTTATTTAAAAAAACACGGTTATGTACGCCGGTTGAATTTAGAAATCGTCATAAGGAGCATTCCGGTTTTGATTGGCAAAATCAAATCACACCTTGGCAATTTTTGCCGCCTCATTCGCGGGACTTACCCTCGATAGGTCCGAAAGAGTATTCTACTAAGCTTACACATGTATGAAATGTGGATTGATGTAGCCTCCTTGAAGCTAGTACTTCAATTGATCTAGCTCTGCAGCAACGCTGGCCAGATCACTATCCTTAACTTCAGTATGGGTTTGCAGAAAATTCATAAGCCACTCATCTTGTTTGCGTCCTCTTTTCATTGCTTCTTCATAAGGTATGTCATCTCTGAAAGTTACCAAACTATATTTAGAATAATATCTTGGAAAATTCTTCTCTAATCTGGTTTCTACATTGCGCTTCATCTGGAAGAGTGCATCGCCGGTCTTATCGCGCATTTCATAGAAATTGTCGATTGCCAAATCGGCTATTGCGTCTGTATTTGGTTTCCTCAGATTTTGTAATTTATCCATTATTGATGGGCTTATTTCAACATCAGAATTTATTAATTGGGAAAGCACAAAAATATCTTCAAAGGCTGCGTTCATTCCCTGCCCATAGAATGGAACGATAGCATGCGCTGCGTCACCGAGAATCATAGCCCCGCGACCATCGCTCCAAGGAAAGCATTTTATGGTACCCAACATGCCTATAGGGTTATGGCTGTATTGTTCATCCAGATCATCAAATAGAGGCGCTATACCTTTGAAATGTGAGTCGAAATAGGATTTTATCCCTGTTGACTTGTCGATCTCATCAAATGAATCTTTTCCTTGAAGAGGGAGAAACAGTGTTACCGTAAAGCTGCCATCCAGATTTGGCAGAGCGATCATCATAAAATGGCCTCTTGGCCAGATATGAAGTGCGTTTTTCTCAAGTTTAAATACCTCCTTACTTCCGGCCGGTAATATCAATTCTTTGTAGCCATAATCCAAAAAATCTTGTTGGTAGTAATATGAGGCGTAGTGCCTGTTATAAAGCGCAGTGCGAATGGCACTAGCTGCTCCATCGGTTCCAAATAGATTAGCATATTTAGTGGTACTATACTGACCGGTATCAGTAGATTTTAATGATATTTCATTTGCTTCAAAGTTAACACTCTCGCAAGAAGTTTTAAACTGAATCTTGGTACCTGACAGTTGTTCATACCGATCCATTAGCAACGCATTCAGATCTGTACGTGAGATGGAATTTATATACTCTCCACTACGACCTGAATACGGGTATAGCTGAAAGCTACCATCTGGCATATGTATGCCACGTGCCGGCATGGGAATCGAAATAGCTTTGATTTCTTCATTGATTCCTGCGAGACCAAGTGCTTTTATTCCCCTTGCAGACAGCGCAAGGTTGATTGATCTGCCTCTCTCTGCCTCAGACTTACGGAGATCGCCTCTCTTCTCAAAGGTGAAGGTTTCTCTTCCATGACCTGCTAGATAGCAGCCGAGTAAGGATCCACACAGGCCGGCGCCCACAATAATTGTTTTCTCATCTTCCATAGCTACGCCCGGTGATTTTTTAAAATGTCATAAAATTTGAAGATATCATGGAAGCTATTATACAGAGGTACCGGAGCAACTCTGATTACATCCGGCTCGCGCCAATCTGCTATGACTCCCTTTGAAGTGAGGCCATCGAAATAGCTTTTGTTCGGTTCGACCATCTGTATAGATATCTGGCAGCCACGCTGTGATTCATCCAGTGGTGTGATGATCTTAAGTTTGTGATGCTCCAGCTCTTGTACACACTCGATCAGAAAAGCGGATAACAACTTACCTTTCTCTCGTAGGTTATTCATCCCTGCTGCCTGGAAGATGTCCAGGGAAGCCCGTATGGGTGCCATAGCAAGAATGGGTGGATTGCTGAGTTGCCAGCCTTCCGCGCCCGGGATAGGGTCGAAATTATAATCCATCTTAAAGCGGCTTCCTTTATCATTTCCCCACCAACCTTCGAAACGCGGATTATCTTGCCAGTTCTGGTGATTTTCATGCACAAATATTCCTGCAATTGCCCCAGGTCCCGAGTTTAGATATTTATAATTACACCATACAGCGAAATCAGCACCTAAATTATGCAAATCGGGTTGAATATTTCCGGCTCCGTGAGCCAGGTCAAACCCCACCATGCAGTTATGCCTCCGGGCAAGTCTAGTAATCAGTGGAAGGTCATAATACTGCCCTGAATAATAATTTACTCCACCGATCATTACCAATGCGATAGAGTCTCCATGTTCAGAGAAACAGTTTTCTATGGCTTCCATGGAGATAAAATCATCTGTGCCATTCAACTCCAGGATTGCATCAGCAGGATCATAACCATGGTATCGAACCTGAGAAGATATTGCATACCGGTCAGATGGAAATAAACCGCCTTCAACCAAGATTTTAAATTTTCCGGATTGAGGTCGGTAAAATGAAACCATCATCAAATGTAGATTGACAGTAAGTGAGTTCATCACCACCACTTCAGATGGATGTGCACCAACTACTTCCGCCATCCCTTTTGTCAGATACTCATGATATGGCATCCAAGGAAAATTACCTTCTAAATGAGCTTCCACCCCATATTTTCCCCATGAGTCCAGCACTTCTCCTACAGCAGCAGCAGCGCTTTTAGGTTGCAATCCTAGACTGTTTCCACATAAATAAATGGAATCATTGCCTTGATGCTTTGGAATTAGAAACTGATCTCTAAAGACACTTAATTTGTCTTCAGAGTCTAGTTCAAGTGCTTTCTGTTCGAGTATATGCATCTAAATGAAGTAGGTTATTTTTTATTATTTGTAAATCTTTCCATATGGTATAGTGGCGGGCATAATCCATGTTCTCCAGATTAAAATCGCTGACTTTGATATCTCGCAGATTATTTTTTGCACAGTATAATATTCCCGGGTTCAATACAGGTAAATTATGCTCCGCTGATTGTGGTAGGTAAGTCACAAATGTTTTATTCCCGGATATTATGGCTGATAGATTTCTATAAAATTGAGCTTTATTTTCCTGAAACCAAACTAATAGCGGTGAAATAATTAATAAGAATATACTCAAAGAGATATCGAGTATTCTCTTTTCCCTACGAAAGGCAGGATCATTTAAATTATAATTCAAGTCAATAGTGAATAAATCGCCTTGTTTGTGCTTTGAATTACTCGAGAGAATTGCCAAGTTATCATCGGGAGCTATCCTGAAATGAACACCTGCGGGATTGGACGACATTAGCTCGATCATTTGCCCTGTAGAGATATCTCCTTGTGCGAAGATGACCTCATTTGCCTGATAAGCACTGAGAATACTGTTTAAATCTTTCAGTGTTCCAATTGAATTTTCTGACTTTTCACTTACATCTACTCTGCCAAGATAGTTTGTATTTCCTCCATTTGCTTCAGCTAAGTGACGGATTTTATCAGCGCTATCTTCATTTCCAATGATCAGATAATTGATTCTATTCTTTATGTCCAGTGACCATATTCCTCTAAATGCTAAATTTTGCAACAAGGCAGTGAATGTGAAGATCAGAAAAGCACCAATAGTTCCCACCAGAATTATCGTCCTGGAGTTTCTGAAATTCTCATTGAACAGAGCATATATTATTAATATCAAAATGGTTCCCAGCACTACGGATCTCAATATGGTCCAGAGATTTTTATCTGTTCTGTATTTTCCATTCAGCAGTGCGGACATCACCCAAACAGTTACATAGATCGGAAGATTGAATTTCAAGAACCCAATTGCAATGTATTCAGGGTCATGAAAATAAAAGTTCCCCCAAGCAGTACGTAGCCAGGCAATGAAAAAGCTGAGTAAGATAGTATCCAGAAGTATGGGTACCACATAGTTAAATATGTTTTGAAACAAAGCTATAAAAGTGCGGAAATACACTGCAAAATTCAGGAAAAGCGTATACACAAACCCTTTGTGCTTATAATGCTTGTTTACGAAGATATTCATTGCACTATAGAAAGTCTTAATGTAATTATAGCTTGCTTTTCGCGTACTTTCCCCTTTGAAATGGATGATACTGGTCTGAGGGAGGTATTGAATAGTATATCCCAGCTGTCGAATGCGATATGAATAGTCGATATCTTCACCATACATGAAGAAATCTTCATCGAGTGGGCCAGTCTTACTTACTGTCTCAGAGCGCATAAACATAAAAGCACCTGTCATGACTTCAATTTCTGCCTCTTCGTTTTCACCTATGTGACCCATATAATACCGATTAAAGGATGAACTCCTCGGAAATAATTTGTACAAACCGGTCATTTTGGTAAATGAAGCCCAGAAAGTTGGGTTTCCACGCTTAGACTCAGGGAGATATTTTCCGGAACCATCTATCATGCGCACGCATACAGCTCCCACCTGGGGGTGAGATATTAAGTATTTATGACAGATACTCAATGTGTTTTGACTTACAATGGTGTCAGGATTGAGAAGCAAAATAAAACTCCCGGTTGCAGAGGCTATTCCGATATTGTTAGCAGTGGAAAAACCAAGATTTTTCTCATTAACTATCAATTTGATTTCGGGATATTTTTCTCTCACTAGTGATACAGAATCATCACTTGAAAGATTATCGACAATAATCACTTCAAGAGAGAGATTTCCTAAAGATTTATTGATGGATTGCAAGCATTGGTCCAGGAAGTACCTAACGTTGTAGCTTACAATTATTATTGAAATGTCTGGATGCAAAGGGTTGATTATTAGCTAAATTGGAAGTTCAGTCTTTTGCCGGGTTTATGGGGAAGTAGTTTACCTTCCTTATAGACTTGAGAGCCATTAACCCAAGTTCCCAGGATTCTGCCAGGCAGCGTGACACCTTCGAGTGGGCTCCATTTGCATTTATATAATAGATTGTCTTTTTCGATTGTCTCATAGTCATGGATATCTACCATCACCAGGTCTGCAAAGTAACCTTCTCTTATATAACCCCGTTCTTTAATTTTAAAGATATCTGCAGGAGCGTGGCACATTTTATCGACTATTTGCTCCAAGGTAATGCTCCCTTTTTTGTAATGGTACAGCATTAGCTGTAGACTTTGCTGTATCAAAGGAAGGCCAGCAGGTGCTTGCAGGTAGGGTAGTGCTTTATCTTCCTCAGTATGTGGTGCATGATCGGTAGCAATCACATCTATCCTTCCATCAAGTACTCCCTGAAGAATAGCTTCCCTATCCTCGCTTGATTTTATGGCCGGATTACATTTTATTTTATTACCTAGTTGTGCATAGTTCTTATCGTCAAAATATAAATGGTGAACACATGCTTCTGAAGTAATTCTCTTTTCTCTGCGATCTTTGATTTCGAAGAGAGAGAGTTCTCTAGCAGTACTTATATGTAAGATATGAAGCCGTGTGTTATGCTTTCGAGCCAGGTTGACTGCCTTAAAGGATGAAAGATAGCAGCCCTCAGCACTTCTGATTTGGGGGTGCATAGGTGGGGTAATCATATCTCCGTAACGAACTTTAAATTTCTGGAGGTTATTTCTAATGGTCATTTCATCTTCGCAGTGTGTAGCGATGAGTGCAGGACATTCCTTGAATATTTCTTCTAATGCAGTGTCACTTTCCACTAATAGGTTTCCTGTACTACTACCCATGAAAATTTTAACTCCACATACTTGATTGTAATCGGCTGATTTGATTACATCCAGATTATGTTCTGTGGCACCGAGATAAAAAGAATAATTGACCACGGAAGTCTCAGCTGCCCTCTGATATTTTTCTTCCAGTAACTGTAATGTTATAGCTTCTGGCTTTGTATTGGGCATCTCCATATACGATGTGATACCCCCTGCAGCCGCTGCAGCAGATTCAGTAGCTATATTGCCTTTAGCAGGAAATCCTGGTTCTCTGAAATGTACCTGATCATCAATTATACCGGGCATTAGGTATTTGCTCATACCATTGATTTCAAGCCCTGATGCATTAATAACCGGAGCAATTTTGGTGATTCGGTCACCACATACCATCACATCGGCATTGATTATAGTGCCTTCATTGACTATATTGATGCTTTTAAAGATGATAACTTCGTCTGTGGCCATATTATTTAATTGTTGCAATTACGATATATTGATAGTCCAGGCTGATGTCATCTGAAAGTAATATCTTGAATCCGGCATCGGTTAATTCGTTCTCTACCTGAGATAAATCGATTTTTTGACTTGCCTGAGGCCCGAAAGGTAAGTTCTTTTTCTTATAGTCGATGATCATCAGTCTTGCATTTGGCTTAAGGTATAGCTTTAAGTTTTGGAGATATTTACCTCTGTTAGTCAAGTACATGTATGTATTGGAAATAAAGGCAACATCCACTTTATCTTTACCAAGATTTGGATCATCTGCTTTGGCGATTACAATTTTAAGCCTATCTGAGATTGCTGTATCCAACTTCATTGAAAGGATTTGCATAAGGTGAAGTGAGGCAGTATCAATATCTGAAGCAATCACTTTATCTGCCTTCTGTAATAATCTGAAAGTAAAAAAACCTGTTCCAGCCCCAATATCAGCCACAGTTTGATTTTTCAGATCACCCAAAAGGTTAACTACCAATTCCGGCTTTTGCCAAATTACCCGCTCAGGACCATTGTCGGAAGATAGCAGCATACTATCTGCTCTTTCACTAAGTATAATGTCGTCAGTCGAATCAGGCTTGTTCTCTTTTCTGAAACTATTGGTTTCTGTAGAGGATGTAGTATCACCCTTACAGCCTAGGATTAGCGCGAAAGCCAATACACACATGATAGAAAGATTTTGATAATGCATAAGTTTGATACAGTTGACTCAAAAGTAAGTAAAAAGATTTTCTCGGGATTTTATAAATAGTTGGCCGGAAGTACATCAAATATTATATTTTTGTTCAGAACAAAAGTGCATTGTGTGGTTGAATAGTGAGGAGGCACTCTGAAAATAGGTAAATGGAAGTAGCGATATTACTGGCGCTGATCATACTCAATGGGTTTTTTTCAATGAGTGAGATAGCCCTTATATCATCAAAAAAAGCAAGATTAGTCGATAAAGCCACAAAGGGCGATAAGAACGCGATACTTGCATTGAAATTGCTTGATAACCCGGATAGTTTTTTGTCTTCGGTTCAAGTAGGAATTACGCTTATAGGCGTAGTTTCAGGTGCCTATGGTAGTCAAGTATTTACCAGCCCGCTGGAAGCTCATTTCCTTCAAATACCTATGGTCGCAGCATATGCACATCCGCTGGCTTTTGGAATAGTCATTACTACCATCACATACCTGAGCATAGTCATGGGTGAATTATTGCCTAAAAAAATTGGTTTGATCTATTCTGATCAAATTGCTTCTTTCATGGCACCGGCACTTAATTTGTTTTCTAGAATAACATATCCCATCGTTTGGTTCTTTTCTAAATCTACGTATTTATTGAGCAAGCTCTTCTTCCTTAAAGAGAATGAATCAGATAAGGTATCTGAAGACGAATTGAAGATGATGGTAAAAATGGCTAATGAAGGCGGTGCCATTGACAATAAGGAAAGTGAGCTGATACACAATATATTACGATTTGCAGACAGAAAAGCTTACTCTGTCATGACTCCGCGCAATGAAGTGGCCTGGCTGGACATTAACGAATCAAATGAAGAGATCCATGATGACATCATCGAAAGTGGCATGACGAAGTTTCCCGTTTGTGATGATTCATTGGACAACTTTATGGGGGTGCTCAACCTGAAAGATTATTTGATGAACCGAAATAAGCCAGGATTCAATATTACTCAGATCATGTCTCCGGCTGTCAGTATTCCCGAAAATTTGACCGCACTAAAAATACTTGAAAATTTTAGAAAAGAGAGAAGGTATTTTGGTATGGTGATCAATGAGTTTGGTTCAGTAGAGGGCATAATAACACTTCACGATCTGACCGAAAACATTTTTGGTTATTTACCTGACCTTGAGGAAGAGGAAGAAATCATGGTTTTTAAGCGAGAGGATGGTACTTTTCTGGTGGATGGATCATGCCAGATCGATGAACTAAGAGAGTTCATTATTATTGATGAATTTTTCGATGAGGATCTGGATTATACCACCATTGCGGGATTTATCATGGATAAGCTGGGTAAAATTCCGGTCATCGGTGATCATCTGGTGGACAATGGTTACCGATTTGAAATCATAGATCTGGACAAGAGTAAGGTTGATAAAGTGCTAGTCGAAAAAATAAAAGAAGAAAACACTACCGATTAAATCAATTCTAATTGTTTTAAGAAATCTGATATAACTCCTTCATTATCAATTTAGATTGATGCTGTCAGGAATCTCTGATAGAATACTAAAAACATCGCTTTTATTCATCATAACCTGCTTCCATAATTTTTGGTGATCACTCTTAAACACATAGTTTGGATCCCCATAAGCTACGACCCATGAGCCTGTTTCCAGTTCTTCTTCCAGTTGCTGAGGTGACCAGCCTGAATATCCTACATAAAATTTTATCTGAGAAGGCTTGATAAGTTCAGTTCTGATGAGAAACTTTAATTTATCATAATCTCCACCCCAATAGACCCCATTTAGAACATAATGGCTTCCCTCCAATAGCTCACCTACAGTATGGAGGTAATGGATGGTATCGTTGGCTACAGGACCACCATAGAATACCGGAGAATCAAATTCCGGAAAACTAGCCAGCAGGTCCCCCACATTCATTTCTAGTGGTTTGTTCAGAATAAAACCTACACTGCCAGTATCATGATAATCAGTTAACAAAATAGCTGCCTGCTTAAAATTGGTGTCTTCCATAAAGGGCTGGGCCAACAATATATCACCTTGCTTCAGTTTAGTTTTATTTTTACTCATAATACTTATGCTGTTGTTGATTCTATGGTTCTATCGATTTTTCTGAGTAATCCTCTGAGAACTGAGCCACTACCTCCGATTTCTATTGCTGAAGTCATGCCATCAGCAATCATATTTCTCATGGTTTGAGTCCATCTCACTGGAGCAGTTAACTGATCCACTAATTTTTGTCTTATAATGTCAACTTCTATAGAGGGCAGTGCATCTGAATTTTGGTATATGGGGATCTTAGGACTAGAAAACTTAGTTGCCATGATAATAGATTCTAGTTTGATCTTTGCGTGTTCCATAAGAGGTGAGTGAAATGCGCCACCAACCGGCAGTACAATGGCTTTAACAGCCCCTGCTGATAAGCATTGTGCACAAGCCAGTTCTATTCCTTTCAGACTACCTGAGATCACTAATTGGCCCGGTGAATTATAATTTGCCGGTACGACAGTCTCCGATATATCATTGCAGATATCTTCTATGACATCATCGCCTAATCCAATGATAGCAGCCATAGTGCCTGGATTGGCTTTACATGCTTCTTCCATGGCTGCTGCACGATGAGCAACTAACTTCAACCCATCTTCAAAACTTAAGCCACCCGCACAAGTCAAAGCGGAAAACTCACCCAATGAGTGGCCTGCAGACATATCCGAGAACAAATCAGAGGCCAGTGTGGTGTATTTAGCATAAGAATGAATAAAGATGGCCGGCTGCGTAATATCAGTGCGTTTGAGTGCTTCAGCATCACTTCCAAACATTACCTCAGAGATATTGAATCCCAAAATATTGTTTGCTTGCTCAAAAATATCTTTGATATGCTCATTCGTCTCATAAAGATCCTGACCCATTCCGGCAAATTGGGCACCCTGGCCTGGAAAAAGAAATGCTTTCATCGCAGTATTTAAATTAATATATTAATATAAAATTAAATATAAGAATAATTGATATTCTACATTAAACCCCAATTATACACAACAGTTTTTATTTGATTACTATCGGTTGTAGGAAACTCACCATTTTTTAACTAAGAATAGCTTGAGTCTTCCATTTCTTTCTGGAGAAAAACCAAATCACGCCGACTAATTGGACTAGCCAATAAAGTATCTCGGTGCTCCAGGCCATATTTAGTGAACCATTGATGACATCCACAACTAAATATATGGACACTAAGTAGAAGAAAGCGCTAAAGATTTGAATCATAAGTCCATACATCGTAGCACCAATACCTGCAATACCATTTACATAAATTGAGATGGGAGTGTAGAGCGCGATGATGACCATTAATATCATTAGAGTTGGCTTAGAGTCTGTCAGTATCCTGGAATCTTTAGTACCGATAATGGGGTAAAGTATGAAGTCAGGGAATAGAATAATGGGCAATGCTACCACGGCTGTTAGCAAAAAGCAGATAATTGCCGTCTTTTTCATAGTTGGTAAAATAGCATCCACTTGATTTTGACCAGCCAGATTACTGACAATGGTATTTGTAGTGGAGCTAAAGCCCCAGCACGGAATGGATAATATCAGATATACAATTCTCACGAGATTGGAGATGGCCATAGCATGTACTCCCATATCTTCAATAATACTGAAAAATATAAACCAGGATCCTAGACCTACGAAATTTTGTACAACTATGGGTGTAGCCAGTTGTAATTGCCGCTTAATATCGTTCCAGTGGAAATCGGGTCTTGAAAATATATTGAAAGCTTTTATATGCTTATCATATCTCATGTAAATGAAAAATATTATAACAGCAATACCTTCGGAAATCGTGCTTGCGAGAGCAGAGCCTCCAATACCCATACTAGGAAATCCAAATTTTCCGAAAATGAGCGAGTAATTGAGAAATCCATTTAAAAAGAGCAAGAAAATAGTTTCGTACAGAATAAATTTAGTGCGTGCAATCCCTGTGTAGAGTGCTATTAGAGTCACTGCTGCATAAGAAAAAAATATGCCGTAAGACCTATATTGTATAAATTCCAAACTGGCATGGTAAATGGAGTCATTTTGAATAAATAAACTGAAAAACCATGCACTGCCAAACTTCATGAATAGGAACATCCCTATGGCAAGGATAAACTCAAATATTCCCAATGCGTGAAAATGTCGTCTGATTCCTGCGATATTCTGTTGTCCGGCCATATTAGCGATGAGAATCTGGCCTCCCTTTGAAAAGCCGTAACCAATCGCATTGATAGCCAAATAGAAAACGCCTACAAAGCCTATTGCGGCAAAATCAGTTTCACTTAGCTGACTCAAAAAGATACTATCGGAAAGCTGGATGATGTTCTGAGCAGCGCTACCCACCATGATGGGTAACGCTATAGTTATAATCTGCCTTGTTGTAGGTGTTATTCTCATCAACAATGAATCCCTTTAGGGTTACTAAAGGTATAGTATATTAATAAATACAGCAAGATCCTTTTTAGTTCAAGCGGTAAGACTAATGCATAAAAAAGAAAAGACCGGAGATTGACCCCGGCCTCTATTCTTTATTTTACTATGTGTGTATTATCTGATCAGAGTAATATCTCCCTTCACAATCTCAGTAGTACCGTCGAATAACTCAATCTCCAGCCAATAGACAAATACTGCAGGTGTCATAGGTTGTCCTTTCAGCTTACCGTCCCAACCGTGAGTTTGGTCATTGGGTGGGAAATCTTTTTCTTCAAACACTTTTTCACCCCAACGGTCAAATATCTGGAAAGAAATGATTTTCTTTATTTCCTTGGTATTGGTGGACACTATGACTTTGTCGTTTTTACCATCACCATTTGGTGTGAATATGTTGGGTACGAAGATATTTACGCCCTTCTTAACTATAATTCGTTTATCATCTGAGTCTGTACAGCCATTTTTATCTTTCACCTCCACTCTGTAAGTAGTAGTTTGGTTGGGAAAGACATTGATGGTAAAGCAATCTGTACAATTAATGAAATCATAATCAGACGAGTAGGTAATGGTAGCGACATTAGAATCAGGTATAGAAATGATTGGATCTATTAGTACAGTGTCTCCAATCTTGATGATGGTATCATTTCCTAAGTCCACAGTTAATAACTGCGGATTTTTAAATGTGGTAGAAAGATCTATTCTACAACCGGTAGCATCTATCATGGTAATTTTAAAGGTTCCGGCTCCTAGATTATTCCAGGAAGAGGCGGCCCCAGGCGCACCATCATTAAAGGCATACTGATAGGGCTGATTTCCACCGACTACTTTATCAATCTTGATATATCCATTAGTATAATTGTGGCAGGAAGGTCCCACAGCTGTGATATCAACACGCTCCGGAATACCTTCGGCTACAATCTCGACTGTATCTGATTTTTCACAACCACAATTGATATCCTTCACAGTGAGGACATAGATACCAGGCAGAGTTATTATGTTCTGCAATTGGTTCGGAAATTGTACCGGGTTGCCATTTTTGATATCTCTCCATGCATAGCTGTATGCTGGACCTTGTGAAGCAGCTGCTCCGATTGAAGCTTCCTTATCCGTACAGGTTAGTTTCTGGTCAGCTCCGGCGTCTGCGATTGGTATACCACAGATATGAACATTTACGTCAATATCTGAGCCTGGACAACTTCCTGATGAATTGAATCTATAATTGAAGGTATAATCACCCGCTTTCAGATCCTTAACTTTCAAAATAGCAGTAGTAGGCGTAAATGCAGTGCCTGCATTTCCTATCACATCGGACCAAATACCTCCGGAATCTTCGCCTGTGATTTCGTCAAAGAGATCGAGAACTTGAACTGTTCCCTCACAGAATTCTTTAGAGCTACCATTCTTACCTGCAGTTTTATATTCAGAAATAACCACTGTAAGTTGATCTGTCGAAGGACAACCTACGGGTATATTATCATAGGTAAATTCTAGTGTATATGTTCCTCCGGTAGCATTTGTCACTGCGAAGGTATTGTTAGTGATGGTAGCGAATCCGGCTCCTATTGGAGAAACTATCCTCCAGGTACCCGTTGCAGCTGTAGGTAATGGCAAGGTAACTGCTGTGGCATTATTGCATATCGGACTGATGGCCGGTAGTGGAGGTAATGGCGGACAAGCACAATTATCAACTACGTTGACCGTAATTGATTGTGGTGTATTGGGACACGGTGCTACAGCAGTGTTTGGGGTAAATGTAAAGGTGTAAGTTCCTACAGCTACGCCACTGAAATTCCATTTTCCACCCCCTAAATTGATTGCACCTGAAGTGCCGGGGTCCCAGCTTCCGTTTACTAGGGCAGAAGCCCAAACTTTGTTACCGTTGATATCAAGAATATCAGCGTCAATATTGGAAGGATCGGTATTACATACATCTACTATTGTTTTCAACTGATAAATAACAGCTGGATTGACGGTAAGCTGTATAGTCACCACACTATCACAATCCACCGGGACATTATCATTGATTTCGAAGCTGAACTGATAAACTCCCGGTGCCTTTCCTGTTGCATCGAAAATACCTGAGCCCATCGGTACATTGACAGGTCCTGACGGATCTTGTATCATCTTCCATGAGCCAGGTAGAGATGAGTTTATCATCAGTCCGAGATCTTTAGAGCCATTGTCGTTGCAGAGCACGTCTGAAGGTTGTAATACACTGAGGTCAGGGCAATTACATTCGTCTGTCACACGCACTATCACTGTCTCAGATGCATCTGTACAAGGTGCAATCGCAGTATTGGTGCGGTAAGTGAAGTGATAGTCACCTGCTGGTACACCGGTAAAGTCATAGTTTGTTCCGCTGACAAGTGTACCTACATTATCATCATTAGTCCAGGTTCCTGATGGAACAGATTGACCACCCAGAAATAGAGTCAGGTCTAGCTTGGTTTTTATCGGATTAGGAGAGCTGTTACATACTTTCAGTACATCGACAAGATCAATTTTAACCTCCGGATAAACATCAATAGTCACAGTGACAGTACTATCACAATCTGAAGGAATACTTTCAGTAATAGTGAATTTGAAAGTATAAGCTCCGGGAGCTTTCCCTGTTGCATCGAATAGTGTATTCGCCAGAGTTATATTGACCGGACCGGAAGGATCTGATATTAGTGTCCATTTTCCGGTTTTATTTGAATTGATCATTGTACTTAGATCCTTTGTGCCTCCACTGTTACAGAGCTTTTCATTCGGCTGGATAACAGTGAGAGTAGGACAAGCACAGTCAATAGTGACGTTGACTATGACTGTCTGTGTATCATTGGGGCAAGGAGCTACTGCAGTGGATGTGATATATATAAAAGTATATTGTCCAGCTGCTACACCCGCAAAGTTGATCGTGTCATTGCTAAGCTGGGCGCCAACATTGCTTACATTCGTCCAACTACCCGGGATAATGTTCCCAACGAAGAATTTTTTCATATCCAGCTTAGTCTTATAGGCAGTAGGTGAGCTGTTGCAGACTAAAAGTTCAGGAACCATATTCAGGACTACTTCCTCTGATACTTTGATGGAAACATCTATGTACTTAGGACAAGCCTGTTCCTGTGGTGGAGGATTTAATGTAAACCGGACCACATAAGTTCCGGCTACTTTGCCTGTAGCATCGAATGTATTGCCTGCTAAGACCGTCAAATCCGGACCTGATATCATTGTCCAGTCTCCCGGATCTGAATCATTTTCAAGGCTATTCAGATCTACTAGCGCATTAGAGTTACAAAGGTCTGCTACCGAACTTATATTAAGTTTTGCGCAAGCGCAATTGTCATTTACAGTGATTACCACCTGACCTGTGAAGTCCTGGCAAGGTGGATTTGCCGTTACCGTATACTGGAAGGTAGCAACGGTGCCATCTGCAAGTCCCTTGAAATCCCAAACACTTCCGATAGTGTTCACTGCACCGCTAAGTGGTGCTACTTCACTCCAAGAGCCATTAAGATCACCACCTAATATATAGGTGGAAAGATCGACTAATGTATTGTTTGGATCAAGAACTGCGTCATTACAAACATCACCATTAGGATTAAGTGTAGCTGTAGGCTGATCTGAAATAAAAATTGGTGTGGAAATGGAATCAGTGCAACCTGCTTCTGTAACGGTATATGTTGCATTATACAGCCCTGAAGGATATGAATTAATCAATACTGTTCCATCCTGTGTGATGACACTACTGCCACTCCACACGCCACCCAGTGGTAAGCCAACTATTATTGGGTCCAGACCACCATCTTTACAGAATTCAGTGGGAGGAATGATTTGAGGTATCGGTATAGGATTTATAACAATTTGTATAGTGATAGACTTATTACAAGCAAGGTCGCCAACCGTATAGGTTATGTCGTAAGAACCAGAACCTCCAAGGGATCCCGGAATAAAAACTCCACTTCCGTTAATACCGGGCCCGCTAAATACGCCTCCGGCGGGAGTAGCTGTCAGTTGATAATTGGCAAAGTCATTGGCACAGAAGGGCCCAATGGGATCAATGAATGGATCGTCGTAATGTATTGATTTTAATATCACGCTGTCCTTACCGACACAACCATTGACGTCAGTAAATGTAGCATAGAAAGTATAATCGACACCTTGTTGCATTACTGACGTATTGATAAGTCCATCATTACTTACCGCACCCGGAGGTACAGAAGTAAATACAGTTCCATCCTGCACCGATGGATTGGACTGCAATTGATAGCTGTCGCCTTCACAGAGATCTTGTGGCTTATTGGTAATACTGACGGGTGGATTTGGCAACAGTGTCAATGTCGTCGTTCCAATGCCTCTACAACCGATCGCATCTAATACCTGTACAATGATATTGTAAGGTCCAGGAGGTTGAGGTACTATATCTATGGTTTTTGTACCGGGATTTCCCCAAGGAGTAGTCCAGGTATAAGTTAATGGATTGTTGGTTGCATTTGAATTAGCAGTAAGTGTTTTTCCTTGTAACTGGGATAAGCAGAATGTAGCCGGTTTGGGAATAATGTCCACCACAATATTGGCATTTACAGTCACTTTCACTTCATCAGTTCCTGTACATCCGCTACCATCTGTAACCGTCAAAATAAATACTGATGAAATACTTGGGGTTACTGAGATGGTAGAGGTGGTCTCTCCATTGGACCATTTGAATGTATACGGTCCACCATCACCACCTGTAGCCGGTGGTGTGCCACCCAAAGTGATTGTAGCACCTGGACAAGACACTTTATCAGGTCCGGCATTCGCAATAACTGCGGGATAGACTAGTACATCAAGGAATTGAGGATCACCTTCACATCCATCCGGACTTATCGGGATTACTTTATATCTAACTGTCTTTGGTGAATTAGATCCATTATGTAAAGTCTGCGAAAAAGTGCTACTCTCTCCAGAGGTCGCTCCTGTCACACCGTTTGCATTCTCAACAGTCCATTTGATAGTTGAGTTAGTTGGATCAAGGGTAATAACTCCAAAAAAAGTTACATCACTGCAAGTTGTTCCATTTTCAAGTGTCATAGTCGGTGGCACACAACATTTGATAGATAGCTTTTTAGACACGAGTGTATGGCCATTACATGAGTTAGATTGCCATCCACCGGTCTGACCGTCGGAAAACGCAGTTATACCAACGATATATTTATTACAAACTGTGTCAGTACATGCATCACAAGGAATTTGTACAGTAAACTGGACTTTGAAAGGACCTGCTGCATTATCACCCCAACTTTCATTTGGAACAATACTGTTACAAGTACCTGAATATTGCACCCCTATCCAGGCAGCAGGCATTGCTGTTCCTGCATAAGAACAGTTTCCTCCGCCTATAAATGAGGTACAGTTATTAGTACCGGTGATACAGATTTGATTTGTTGCTGAATTTATACCTATAGCACTATTTGAATTATCTAGTGGTTTCCAAAAGACTGTATTGGATCCATACCAGTTCCATTTGCTTCCCGGTCGGGTAGAAGGGGTGGGTTCATCTTCCGGATTTCGATCAAAGCACTCGCTAAATACAGGAAACATACTGTGAATCCATTGGGCACCCAGTTTGATAAAGTTGGTTTGGTATTCAAATTTTACGTCTTCGCATGGTTTAAAAGGTCCATTTAAATTAGATCCTAAGCTAGCCGCAATGACAGTTAATGATTGACTGGTTATGCAAGGATCGGTAAGGTATAGTTGAGTTAAACACAATTCAAAGTCTCCCTGCAATCCATTTGCGTCAGTGACAGCTACCCAATATTGAGTATTGCCAAATGCATCCATATTTACCGGATTACAAGCCACCATTGTATTACAGTCTGAGAAGACCGCAAACAGAGGAGAGTTTAATTGAGAGGATGATAGGTCGAAAACCACAGAATTTGTTGTTGGACCTGTTGTAAAGGTGTACCAGGCAGTAGGGCTGGTCATATCTGAACATGCACCACCACCATTGATTTGTGGGCCATCTGGCATATTAACATTACATCCGTCTACACATATTGTCTCTGCGAGTGGTGCCAGGGTTATCACCTCTGCGTCAGCGCAAGATATATTAGGCCCACATGGAGGAGGAGCATCTTTCTCAGTAATACAGAGATTGGTAAAATCACCGGCTCCTGTATGGGTTGAACTAACAATAACATATATCTGAGTACCTCCCGGAAGACCGCCAAAAGTGTAAGTATTGACAAAGGGTCCGCAATAAAAACTATTGTTGGTCACTAATTGCGGATTGCTGGTACATCCATTGGGGTATGTTATTAAGCCGATTGAGACATCGCCAGTGATAGTGGTAGATTCAATATTAATAATCAGTGTGTCAGTATTAGGCTGCAACTGAATGGTGTAATAAACTGAATTTTCCTGGGCCGGCTGACAACCAAGATTGAATATCCAGGGGTCTTGGGTAGCACCTGTAGTAGTTCCATTCACACAACCATCCGTGGGAATGGCTTCTGCATTACACGCATTGTCATTGGGGGGTGGAATTGGATTGTCAATACACAGTTCAATGTCATTGGTATTTATATCTTCTGTGGTTACAATTATGTAATAAGTAGCTCCAATGATCAGGTTAGTTGCATTCATTGTACCCGGACTTTTAACACATCCGTATTCTCGGGCACCATTCAGATTATCACAACCATTCGGAAGAAGTACCAAAGCAAATGCAACTCCAGGTGTATTGATGGTAATGTCCGCAGAGGTAGCTTGAGGAACAAAAGTAAACCATGTATTTTCATTCGTTGCTCCGGCACAACTACCATTTACAAAGTCAAATGAAGCACTATCTAAATAATAGTTATTACATTCACCTTCGATATCTGTAATCGGTGTCGCATTATAACAACTATCATTTATAGGAATCTGACCATATACTTTAGTGGACGCAAAAGTAAATAGGCAGAGAATAATAAAATTAAGTATACATTTATTCATATATGATAAATTAAAATATGTATTAAAATAACAGAACGATTGTAATTTGTAGTAAAATTAAGAAAATCTATATTAAAACCATTGTATCCCATATTTATAATCTAAGAAGTAGTAAATTATCAAAATCTTATTCCAAAAATGTTCGTAGTAGATTTTTTAAATTTGGATTTACATTTGTTAAAATTTAAAATAAAATGATAATGAAATCATTTTATGATTTATCGTAATATATAAAAATCAGGGATTGAAGATATTAGAATGGCGCATTATTTTATTGTATTATCTTTATGGGTATGACAGCAAATTTATCAATTTCGTTGTTTTATAAATGATCTTTTTGAACAATTTAAGCTAAAATCTAATTTGGTGAAAAATTTAATAATTATATGTAGTTTCTTTTTCCTGGGAATAAACTCCTATGGGCAGTCGCACTCCCCTGAGCCTGGGAAACCATTATCTAACTGGTGGTTTGGAGCAAGTCTTGGTCTAGATTTCAATAGTAATAATAATCTTAGTTATTTTTCACTAGGCCTTTTCCCTATAGCGGGGTACAAGATTACACCCGATCTTTCAGTAGGACCTAGAATAGGCTTCTCAATGGAGAATTATCGACAAAGAATTGGTGGCACTATAATAAAGGGTACTTTTTTTGATCTGTCAGGTGCTGCTTTTATGAGGTATAAATTTCTCAAGGTAATATTTGCTCATGCTGAGTTTGAGGTGTTAAGAGGACAGGATAGAGAATACGATATAAGGAGTCAGTCTTTTTTGAAGAAACCATATTTTGATCAAAATGGCTATGTTGGTTTGGGCTATAATTCAATGGGTCTCATCGGATCCGAAATATATATATTATACAATTTCCTAAATGATCCCAACTCAATCCATCTGCCGTTTCAAGTACGTGCCGGCCTGACATACAATTTTTAAATTTATATGAAAATAGATGATATTAAGGCTAAAGTAGATGCTATTCTGCCTGAGCTAAAAAATTGTCGGAGGCACTTGCATGCCAATCCTGAACTGTCATTTAATGAGAAAAAAACAGCAGAATATATTATTGGCCGACTCAAAGAATCCAATGTTAATTTTACAAAGGGATGGGCCGGTTACGGCATTGTAGCTACTATCAAATCTGATTATCCGGACCGACCTGTCGTGATACTCAGAGCTGATATGGATGCTTTGCCAATTCAGGAACGCGAGCACCCAGGACAATCTTGCAATCCGGGCATTATGCATGCCTGTGGCCATGATATACATATGACTTGCTTGCTAGGTGCGGTGCAGGTTATCAACCAGTTCAGACAGCATTTAAAACAGGACATTGTTTGTATATTTCAGCCCGGAGAAGAGAAATTGCCGGGCGGAGCCAAATTAATGTTGGAGGAGGGAGCAATACATCCGGACAGCGCTCGTGCGATTTTTGCTCTACACGTCTTTCCCGAGTTGGAAGTTGGAAATACCGGATTCCACTCAGGACCTTACATGGCTTCTACCGATGAACTATATATAGAGATTACCGGAAAGGGGGGGCATGCTGCAATGCCTCATAAAACCATAAATCCGATTGTAATAGCTTCTAGAATTATCAATGATATTCAAACAGTCATCTCACAAAAGAAAAACCCCTTCTTTCCCTCTGTACTCAATATTGGTAAAATAAATTCTGTCGGTGGAGCCACTAATGTAATACCAGACAAGGTATTACTGGAAGGTACTTTCAGAAGTTTGGAAGAATCCTGGAGAGATGAGATATTGGATTATCTGCCAGGATACATCAAACAAATAGCCGCCATGGAAGGGGGGAGCGCGGTAGTCAATTTTGTCAAGGGCTATCCTGTTTTAG
>Ga0154020_10001816_pt1 | contig 26148 bp, 26 predicted proteins | sample Klosneuvirus_201_FD_109709 | JGI IMG/M metagenome (GOLD analysis project Ga0154020, IMG submission 109709) | Active sludge microbial communities from wastewater, Klosterneuburg, Austria - Klosneuvirus_20160825_MG | ecosystem: Engineered > WWTP > Aerobic digester > Activated sludge | place...
AAGCTCATCGAGCGCTGCCAGCCCGCCATCCAGCGCGGCGAGAAGGTGCACTTCATGGAAGACGTGCGCAACCTCAACCGCAGCGTGGGCGCCATGCTGTCGGGTGAACTGGTGCGCCACCGCCCCGAGGGCCTGCCCGACCACACCATCTTCATGCAGATGGAAGGCGTGGGCGGCCAGAGCTTCGGCGCCTTCCTGGCCCAGGGCATCACGCTCTACCTGATCGGCGACGCCAACGACTACACCGGCAAGGGCCTGTCCGGCGGCCGCGTCGTCGTGCGGCCGAGCATCGAGTTCCGCGGCGACGCGACGAAGAACATCATCATCGGCAACACCGCGCTCTACGGCGCCACCAGCGGCGAAGCCTTCTTCCGCGGCGTGGCCGGCGAGCGCTTCGCGGTGCGGCTGAGCGGTGCCTCGGCCGTCGTCGAAGGCACGGGCGACCACGGCTGCGAGTACATGACCGGCGGTACCGTCGTCGTGCTGGGCAAGACCGGGCGCAACTTCGCCGCCGGCATGTCCGGCGGCGTGGCCTACGTGTTCGACGAGGACGAGCAATTCAGCCGCCGCTGCAACACCAGCATGGTGGCGCTGGAGAAGCTGCTGCCCGCCGGCCAGCAGACGGGCGCAGCCGTCGGCATGCACATGCAGCAGGCCGACGAGACGCTGCTGAAGAAGCTCATCGAGGACCACCACCGCTGGACGGGCAGCCTGCGCGCACGTGAACTGCTCGACAACTGGGCCGACGCGCGCAGCCGCTTCGTCAAGGTCTTCCCCCACGAGTACAAGCGCGCGCTGGCCGGACGCGCCGCCGCAGCCGTTGCCACACCCACCACCGTGCCGGCCAAGTAAGCGCGCCAGACAACACCGCCTCAGCAGGAACGAGAAACATCATGGGCAAGGTCACCGGCTTCCTGGAATACCAACGTCTCGAAGAAGGCTACGAGCCGCCGCAGCAGCGGCTGAAGACGTGGAAAGAGTTCGTCATCACGCTCAACGAAGAGCAGGCCAAGGTGCAGGGCGCACGCTGCATGGACTGCGGCACGCCCTTCTGCAACAGCGGCTGCCCGGTCAACAACATCATTCCCGACTTCAACGACCTCGTCTTCCACGGCGACTGGCGCAACGCCATCGAGGTGCTGCACTCGACGAACAACTTCCCCGAGTTCACCGGCCGCGTCTGCCCGGCCCCCTGCGAGGCCGCCTGCACCTTGAACGTCAACGACGACGCGGTCGGCATCAAGAGCATCGAGCACGCCATCATCGACCGCGCCTGGGCCGAAGGCTGGGTGGCCCCCCAGCCGCCGGCCGCGAAGACGGGCAGGCGGGTGGCCGTGATCGGCAGCGGCCCCGCCGGCCTGGCCGCTGCGCAGCAGCTGGCGCGCGCCGGCCACGACGTGACGGTGTTCGAGAAGAACAGCCGCATCGGCGGCCTGCTGCGCTACGGCATCCCCGACTTCAAGATGGAGAAGACGCACATCGACCGCCGCATCGCGCAGATGCAGGCCGAGGGCGTCACTTTCCGCACCGGCGTGCTGGTGGGCGCCTGGCCCGCCGACAGCAAGGTGACGAACGACGCCAAGGAGACGGTGAGTGCCGAACAGCTGAAGGCCGAATTCGACGCCGTGCTGCTGGCCGGCGGCAGCGAGACCAGCCGCGACCTGCCCGTGCCCGGCCGTGAACTCGACGGCGTGCACTTCGCGATGGAGTTCCTGCCGCAGCAGAACAAGGTCAACGCCGGCGACAAGCTCAAGGGCCAGATCAAGGCCACCGGCAAGCACGTCATCGTCATCGGCGGCGGCGACACCGGCAGCGACTGCGTGGGCACCAGCAACCGCCACGGCGCGGCCAGCGTGACGCAGTTCGAACTGCTGCCGCAGCCGCCCGAGCAGGAAGACAAGCCGTTGACCTGGCCCTACTGGCCGACCAAGCTGCGCACCAGCTCCAGCCACGAGGAAGGCTGCGAACGTGAATTTGCCATCGCCACCAAGGAACTGGTGGGCAGCAAGGGCAAGGTCACCGCGCTGAAGACCGTGCGCGTGCAGATGCAGGGCGGCAAGCTCGTCGAGGTGCCCGGCAGCGAGCAGGAGTACAAGGCCGACCTGGTGCTTCTGGCGATGGGCTTCGTGGCGCCGGTGGGCAGCGTGCTCGAGGCCTTCGGCGTCGAGCGTGACAACCGCGGCAACGCCCGCGCCGGCACCGAAGATGTCACGGGCTACAAGACCAACGTCGACAAGGTCTTCGCCGCCGGCGACATGCGGCGCGGTCAGAGCCTGGTGGTGTGGGCCATCCGCGAAGGCCGCCAGGCCGCGCGCGCGGTGGACGCCTTCCTGATGGGGCGCAGCGACCTGCCGCGCTGAAACCCTGCCCGGCGCCGGGCCGGGATGCGCGTCTCGCGCTTGACGCCGCAACGCTTTGTTGCGTGGCAGCGGATTTGTCTCACGGAAGGCTTCAGTTCCAGCGATCGGCGGCCGATAAGGTGCTGCAGACTCGGGTTTCTCCGGGTTTTTGGGACTGTCCGTGCGCCTGATCGCATCACTTCATCATCCGCGCCGGCTCGGCGCTGCGCTCGTGCGCGGCGGCCAGGCCGGCTTCACGCTGATCGAGCTGATGATCACGGTGGCCATCGTCGCGATCATCGCCTCGGTGGCCTATCCACAGTACACCGACTACGTCCGGCGCAGCCACCTCGTCGAGGCCACGGGCCTGCTCAGCACCACGCGCGTGCGGCTCGAGCAGTATTACCAGGACAACCGGAACTACGGCTCCACGGCGACGGCCTGCGGCGTGGCCATGCCCACGGGTGACTACTTCACGTTCAGCTGCAACTGGGGCGCTGGCGGCACCAGCCAGTCCTTCCTGCTGACGGCCGACGGCAAGTCCAGCGCCGGCATGGCGGGCTACACCTACACCGTCGACCACAACAACCTGCAGCGCACCACCGCCTTCGTCGGCATCAGCGGCCTGCCGGTGAACTGCTGGCTGCGGCGCAAGGGCACCACGTGCTGACGAGCGTCCACCGGCGCCCGACGGCGTTGTGCCACGCCGGCCGCGGCTTCTCGCTGATCGAACTGATGGTCACCGTGGCGGTGCTCGCCGTGGGGCTGGCACTGGCTGCGCCGTCCTTGTCGACGCAGATCGCCAACTACCGCCTGCGCAGCGCCGCCGAAGGTGTGCTCAACGGCCTGAACTACGCCCGTGCCGAGGCCGTGCGCCGAAACAGCAACGTCAGCTTCACGCTCGACGCCAACGGTGCCGGCTGGACGGTGGCGCAGGTCAGCCCGGCCGCCACGCTGCAGTCGCGCGCCAACGGCGACGTGCCCGGCGTCACCGCGGCCTCCACGACCAGCAGCCTGTCGGTCACCTTCACGCCCACGGGCCTCGTCGACACCAGTGGCACGCGGCTGAGCCAGGTCAACCTCTCGACGTCGGTGAGCGGGGCCGAGACACGCCGCATCGACATCTTCGGCGGCGGCCTGATCCGCGTCTGCACGCCCTCCGTCACCGCCGTCGGCGACCCGCGGAGATGCTGATGTCCACGCGCCGTCCCCGTCGCCCTGCCAACGCCCGCCGGGCGCTGCGCACGGCCGGCTTCACGATGATCGAGGTGCTGGTCTCGCTGCTGGTGTTCTCGCTCGGCGTGCTGGCGCTGGTGCAGATCCAGGGCACGGCCGTGCGCCTCTCGAGCGATGCGCGCGACCGTGCCGTCGCCACCTTCCTGGCCGACCAGCTGCTGGCACGCATGCTCATCTCCGACCCCGCCACCGCGGGCAGCTTCGCCCACATGCCCGACGGCAGCACGGCCTGCGCGCCCACGGGTTCGGCGTCCACCAACGCCGTCGTCACCGCGTGGCTGGCCGAGGTCGCGGATCAACTGCCCGGCGCCACCAGCGCACTGCAGCAGGTGGTTGTCAACGCCACCACCGGCGAGGTGACGGTGCGCCTGTGCTGGCAGAACGGCAGCGACCCGGCGCGCAGCCTGGCGGTCACCAACCAGGTGCAGTGGCAGCCATGATCTACACCCTGAAGCCCGCATCGACGGGCAGACGCCGCACCGGCGGCTTCACGCTCGTCGAGCTGATGGTGGCCATGACCATCGGCCTCGTGCTCGCCCTGGCGGTCAGCCTCACGATGCTGTCGATGGGGCACCAGTTCCGTGTCGTCGGCGCCACTTCGTCGGCGCAGGTCAACGCCCAGCTCGCCCTCTCGCTGATCAACGAATCCGGCCGCTCGGCCGGTGTCGGCCTCTACAACAACGGCCAGCCGCTGTGCCAGTCGTTCAACGCCTGGCACAGCGGCGCCCTCGTCTCCAACGGCGCACCGCTGCTGCCGGCGCGCATCATCGATGGCGGCTCGAACACGGCGCCCGACCGCCTCGTCTTCACCGCGTCCAGCGCCACCGGCCCGCTGTCGGGCTCGCCGGTGCTGGCCGCCATGGCCAGCGAAGCCGCCGAGATCGTCGTCACCGACGGCGCCGCGCTGGCCGCCAACGACCTGGCCATCGTCGGCGTGCCCGGTGCGCCCACCGTGCCGTGCACGCTGTTCCAGGTGACCGCGGTCGCCGCGAAGAGCACCCAGCTCGAATGTGGCAACAACGCCAGCCAGTGCAAGTGGCTGAGCCACGCCGCCGGCGGCGACTACAACCCGCCGGCCGGCACCTTCACGGTCGCGCCGCAGCCGCGGTACGGCTTCGACAGCACGGGCGGCGCCGTCGGCCCCGCCGTCGTGCAGCGCTTCGGTGCCAACTTCCGCCAGGAAGCCTACGCCCTGCTGTGCGATACGCTGGTGCAGTACGACGCCTTCACCGACACGCCGACCTGCAGCACCGGCCCGCTGAGCTTCGGCGGCGGCGCCAGCGCACTGGTGACCGACATCGTGCAGATGCACGCCCAGTACGGCATCAGCAATGGCGCCGCCAGCGACGTGGTCACCGACTGGGTCGACGCCAAGACCGTCGGCGGCATCAACTGGGCCGCGCCGACCGCCAGCGAGATCGGCCGCATCAAGGCCGTGCGCGTGGTGCTGGTGTCGCGCTCGAAGGAGCCGGCACCGGACCTGGTGACGGCGGCCAGCTGCACCAACGCCGGGAGCGTGGTCAACACCGGGCCCTGCTCCTTCGGCGACGCGCAGGCGCCCGTCATCGACCTCAGCGGCACCACGGTCGCGGCCGGGCAGAGCTGGCGCAACTACCGCTACCGCGTGCACCAGGCCGTGATCCCGCTGCGCAACGTGATCTGGAGCAACTGACGTGATGGCCCGCACCCCGTTCCAGCGGCGGCGTCTGCCCCGCGCACTTCAGCGCGCCCAGCGCGGCATGGTGCTGATCGTCGTGCTGGTGGTGCTGGTGCTGCTGCTGCTGGCCGGCGCCGGCGCGATGCGCGCGGTCGACTCGGGCAACGTCATCTCGGGCAACTTCTCGTTCCAGCAGGCGGCCATGCAGTCGGCCGACCGCGCGCTCACCGACGCGCTGAACACCGCGGCCGCGGCCGTGGCCGGCGGCGGCGGCAACACCGCCGTGACCAACCGCTACTTCAGCACGCGCCAGACCACCGTCGACGCACGCGGCTTCCCGACCACCATCAACTGGGACAACGTGGCCTGCGTCGACCCCGCCGGCGCGGCCATCACCAGTTGCGGCACCGACACCGGCGAATACCGCATCCAGTACGTGATCGAGCGCATGTGCAGCGCCAACCCGAACATGGCCGACATCAACGACATCCGCGCCAAGTGCGAATACGACGCCAGTGTGGGCGCCGTGTCGGCGACGAGCATCGCCGTCAACTACCGGGTGATCACGCGGGTGCGCGGCCCGCGCGGCACCGAGAGCTGGTTCGAGGCCATGGTGTCCGGACCGGCTTCGAACTGACCGCGCGCGCCGGGCACCGGCACCGCAAGGCGCCGGGCCTCTCGGGCTTTCCAGGGTTTACAGGAGTTCCATGATGACCACCTCGACAAGCCGCATACGCAGCCGCCTCGGGCTCGCCTGGCGGGCGCTGCTGGCACCCCTGGCGCTGCTCGCTGCCGTGCCGGCCTTTGCACAGGCCATCAACGACGTGCCGATGGCGGTGAAGAACAACGTGCCGCCGAACTTCATGTTCATGATCGACAGTTCGGGGTCGATGAACAACATCGTGCCGACGGCGCCGTATAACCCGGCAACTGACTACACGCCCGCAGGTTGCACGAGCGTTTTCGCGGCAGGCACAGACGTCGTGCTGGCACTCAGTAGCGGCTCACCACGCATCCGCGTCAGCGGCTCCAGCACGCTATACCGGCATTGGAGCTTGACCACGGGGACTGAGTCCCGCCGCTGCTTCAACCGCACAGCCACTTACGGCGGCTATCTGCAAACCGGCACGGAATACCTTGGCGCCGACTACGACGGCAACTACCTCAACTGGTACTTCAGCCTCACCGACTCGCCCGCCATCGCGACCAATCCCTGGTCCTCCCGCAAGCGGGTCACCACGGGCGCAGTGTCCTCGCGCCTCGATATCGCGAAGGTCTCGGCGACGGGTGTCATCGGTACGCTTCCGGTGGACAACACGTCGCCCCAGGTGCGCGTGGGACTGAGCAACTACAACGGTGGCGACGGCGGAGAACTGGCGACAGCGCTTGCAGGTTTGACGAGTTCGCATCGCACGACGCTGCTGTCCGACATTGCCGCGCTGGCCGGCACCGGCAACACCCCCCTGGCCGAGACCCTCGCCGACATCGGGCGCTACCTGGCAACGGGGTACAGCGGCAATATCACCGCCGGCTCCGTCAGCGGCGTGACGATCAACAACTTCCTCAAGCAGGACGGCCGCCAGTCATGCCTGAAGAACAGCACCGGCAGCGGCGCCACGTCGAACTTCTGCGCGAACTCGACGACCGACAGCACGCCTTCCAGCCCGAGCCTGGGCACGCCGTCACGCCCGATCCAGTACTGGTGCCAGCGCTCGTACGCCTTCTTGCTGACCGACGGCCGGCCGAACGACGACCGGGCCTTCGGCAACAACACGTACTTGAAGGACTATGACGGCGACTGTTCCGGCGTGTTCGCCAGCAACTGCGCCGGAGGCTACGACCAGAAGACCGCTCGCACCTACGAGCCTCTGGGTTCGGACTACCTCGACGACGTGGCCAAGGCCCTGTTCGACGTCGACCTGCGCCCCAATCTGCCGTCGCCCGACCCGACGAACCGGCCCAAGAAGAACAACCTCCTCACCTACACCATCGGTTTTGCCGACCTGCAGGTGCAGAACGACCCGCTGCTGATCAACACCGCGCGCCAGGGCGGCGGCCTCTTCCTCGGTGCGCAGGATGGCCCCTCGCTGACGACGGCCTTCAACAAGGTCATTGCCGACGCATTCTCGAAGGATGCCGCCGCCGCGGCGGTGGCGGTGGCCAATGCACAGATCACGCTGAACAACACCGGCTACGCGTCGAGCTACAAGTCGGGCGCCTGGTACGGTGACCTGGTGGCCTACTCGCTGAACACCAGCTCGGCCCTGCAGACAGGCAGTGACATCTGGTCGCTGCGCGAGAACCTGGACCTGCAGGGTACCAGCCGCAAGATCGCCACCTACAACGGCAGCACGGGTGTCGCGTTCGCCAGCACGCTCAGCTATACCGGCAAGCCTGCCTCGCTGACGGCGAACGTCATCAACTACCTGCGCGGCGACCGCACGGGCGAAGGCAGCACCACCCGTGCGCGGCAGTCCGTGCTGGGCGACATCATCAACGCCGAGCCGGTGGTGGTGAACTACAGCGGCAACGTGCCCATCATCTTCCAGGGCGCCAACGACGGCATGTTGCACGTGGTGGACGGGCGCACCGACGCGTCGGTGCCCACCCGCGGCCAGGAACTGTGGGCGTATGTGCCCAAGATGCTGCACGCCGACCTCTACCGCCTACCCGACCCGGCCTACACCCACCGCTACTTCATCGACGGCACACCGGCCGCGGCCGAAGTCACCGGCTTCTCCTTCAGCCGCATCCTCGCGGGTGGTCTGGGCAAGGGCGGGCGCGGCTACTACGCGCTGAACATCTCCAGCTACGACGCAGCCAACGAGGCGGCCGCCGCCAGCAAGGTGCTGTGGGAGTTCAGCCCGAGCGGCATGGGCTATTCATTCGGCACGCCATTGATCGTGAAGACCGCCGCCGGATGGCGCGTCGTCGTGACCTCGGGTTACGACGCCAGCGTGAGCGGGCAGGTCTGGGTGCTCGACCCGGCCAGCGGCGCGGTGCTGGCGTCGATCGACACGGGTGTCAGCGCCGCCGGCCTGGCCCACCTCAGCCGCCTGGCCAACACCGCCCCGGACGCCGTCGTGCGCTACGTCTGGGGCGGCGACCTGAAGGGCAATGTCTGGCGCTTCGACCTCGATACCGGCACGGCGATGAAGATCGCCACGCTCACCGACACCGCCGGCGCAGAGCAGCCGATCACCTCGCCGCCCGAAGTTGGTGCCGTGGCCGGCAGCAACACCAAGTTCATGGTCCAAGTCGGCACGGGCCGCTACCTGGCCGACGAGGACGTGCCGGGCGCCAGCCAGAACGTCTGGGCCACGCAACGCCAGTCGGTCTACGGGCTGATCGACGACACCACCATCGTCATCGCTGCGGACGCGCTGCTGAGCAACGCGCGCGGCACCAACGGCACGTCCTGCCCGACCGGTGGCGGCAATGGCAGCTTGGTCTGCCAGACGCTCACCCACGTCAGCGCCAGCAACACTTACAGCGCCACCGCGCACCCCGTGGACCCGGCCACGCGCCGCGGCTGGTACATCGACCTGCCGCTCGACACCAACCTGACCAACGGCCGCGTCGTGAGCAAGCCTTCCTTGACGACGGGAGGCACGCTAACGCTCACCGTCAACATCCCCACCAACGTCCAGTGCGACCCGGGCGGCAGCAGCTGGTTCCTGGCGCTGAACGGCGCCACCGGCGGCGCCGTGCCGCGCAATGTCGGCGGCAACACCTACTTCGACTCGGTCGGCTTCTTCCTCGGCTACGCGCTGGCCAGCCGGCCGGTGATCGTGACCACGGCCGACGGCAAGAAGGCGCTGATCCGCATGTCCGACAAGACGGTAAAGGCGCCACCGGTGCCCGAGGCCGCCTCGACCTCGGCCCAGTGGCGCCGCATCTACTGGCGCCAGGTGAACTGACGCGGCGCATCACGGCCGGCGCGGCGCGTCCCGCACGCCGCGCCAGCCGTGCTCACGCTTCTTAACTCCGTGCTAACCCTCGGAATTGCCGGCGCCATGCGAGAATCCGCGCCTCATCAGCAAGGCGGCAGAGGGCCCGGACGCCCCCGCCCCACCCGCGCTTGGCCTCCGACACCTTCATCGAGATCGATCACGTCAGCTTCGGCTACGACAGCACACGCGTCATCCTCAACGACGTCTCGCTGAAGTTCCCGCGCGGTAAGGTCACGGCCCTGCTAGGCGGCTCGGGCTGCGGCAAGACGACGCTGATGCGCCTGATCGGTGGCGTGCACGCGGCCGACAAGGGCCGCGTGATCTTCGACGGCGAGGTCATCAACACCCGCGACCGCACCCAGCTCTACCGGCTGCGCCGGCGTCTGGGCATGCTGTTCCAGTTCGGTGCGCTATTCACCGACCTGAACGTGTTCGACAACGTGGCCTTTCCGCTGCGCGAGCACACCACGCTGCCCGAGGCGATGATCCGCGACATCGTGCTGATGAAGCTCAACGCGGTGGGCCTGCGCGGCGCCGCGTCGCTGCGCATCTCAGAGGTCTCGGGCGGCATGGCGCGGCGCATTGCGCTGGCACGCGCCATCGCGCTCGACCCCGAACTCATCATGTACGACGAGCCCTTCGCGGGCCTGGACCTCATCAGCATGGGCGTGGCGGCCAAGCTCATCCGCACGCTCAACGACGTCACCGGCGCCACCTCGCTGGTGATCAGCCACGACGTGCCCGAGTGCATGGCCATCAGCGACTTCGTCGTGCTGATGGCGCCGGGCGGCCGCATCGTGGCCCAGGGCACGCCCAAGGAACTGATGGACAGCATGGACCCGGAAACGCGCCAGTTCGTGCGCGGCGAACCCGACGGGCCGGTGAAGTTCCACTACCCGGCGCCCGAGATCGCTGCCGACTTCGGGGTGGCGCCTTGAACGTGTCGCTGCTGCAGCGCCTGGGTGCGCACACGCTCGAGCAGTTCCGCGGCTGGGGCCATGCGGCCTTCTTCTTCCTCGACGTGCTGCGCGCGGTGCCGGCGTCGCTGCGCCGCTTCGGCCTCGTCGTGGCGCAGGTCTACGCCATCGGCAACCGCTCGCTGATCATCATCCTGGCCTCGGGGCTGGCGGTGGGCTTCGTGCTGGCGCTGCAGATGTACTACGCGCTCGTCACCTACGGCGCAGCCGAAAGCCTGGGCCTCATCGTCAACCTGGCGCTGGTGCGAGAACTCGGGCCCGTCGTCACCGGGCTGCTCTTCGCGGGCCGCGCCGGCACCTCGCTGACGGCCGAGATCGGCCTCATGAAGGCCGGCGAGCAGATCGACGCGATGGAACTGATGGCCGTCGACCCCAAGGCGCGCGTGCTGGCGCCGCGCTTCATCGGCGGCATCGTCTCGATGCCCATCCTGGCCATCCTGTTCTCGGCCATCGGCATTCTCGGCGCCTACGTCGTGGCGGTGCTGCTGATCGGCGTCGACGCGGGCAACTTCTGGTCGATCATGCAGACCAAGGTCGACATCTGGCGCGACGTCGGCAACGGCCTCGTCAAGGCCGCGGTGTTCGGCGTCATCTGCACCGTGGTCGCGCTGTACCAGGGTTATGAAACCGAGGCCACGCCCGAAGGCGTGGCCTACGCCACCACGCGCACCGTGGTGATCTCTTCGCTGTGGGTGCTGGGCATGGACTTCGTGCTCACGGCCCTGATGTTCTCGACGCCCTGATGCGGCGGCGGGACTGGGAGTAAGGACTGATGGGCAAGAAGAGCATTGAAATCCTGGTCGGCTTCTTCGTGCTGCTGGGCATGGTGGGGCTGGTCTTCCTGGCGCTGAAGGCCGCCAACCTCGGCAGCGTGGGCGGCGGTGACACCTACACGCTGAGGGCCAACTTCGACAACATCGGCGGCCTGAAGGTGCGCGCGCCGGTGCGCACCGCCGGCGTCACCGTCGGCCGCGTCACCGACATCGAACTCGACGGCAAGACCTACCAGGGCGTGGTGACGATGGAAGTGGCGCGCGGCTACCAGTTCCCGAAGGACTCGGCCGCGAAGATCCTCACCGCCGGCCTGCTGGGCGACCAGTACATCGGCCTGGAACCCGGCGGCGACGATGCCAACCTGGCGCCCGGCGACACGGTGCCGCAGACGCAGTCGGCGGTGGTGCTGGAAAACCTCATCGGCCAGTTCCTCAGCAGCAAGGCCGAGGAACCGGGCGCCGCGCCGGCGCCGGCGACACCGGCGCCGGGGGGACTGCAGTGAACGCTGCGCGTCGTCGCGTTGCGGCGCTGGCGGTGGTGGCCGGGCTCGCGCTCGGCGGCTGCGCCACGGTGCCGGCCGGCAGCGCTGCGCCAACGCCCGCCGACCCGTGGGAAAGCTGGAACCGCAAGGTCTTCGCCTTCAACGAAACCGTCGACGCGGCCGTGCTCAAGCCGGTGGCCGAGACCTACCGCGACCTGGTGCCCAGGCTCGTGCGCACCGGTGTCAGCAACGTGCTGGGCAACCTCTACGACGTGTGGTCCACGGCCAACCATTTCCTGCAGGGCAAGGGGCAGGACGGCCTGGAAATGGGCATGCGCGTCATCACCAACACCGTCTTCGGCCTGGGCGGGCTGCTCGACCCGGCCACCGAGTTCGGCCTGACCCGCCGCTCCGAGGACTTCGGCCAGACGCTGGGCAAGTGGGGCCTGCCGCAGGGCCCCTACTTCGTGCTGCCCTTCCTGGGCCCGTCGACGGTGCGCGACACCGCGGGTTTCGTCGTCGACCGCCAGGCCTCGCCTTCGCAGCTGCTGCACGTCGACGCCGACCGCTACGCGCTGACCGCCATCGAGCTGGTCAACACGCGCGCCAACCTGCTGTCCACGGGCACCTTGATCGACTCGGTGGCGCTGGACAAGTACAGCTTCATCCGCGACGGTTTCCTGTCGCGCCGGCGCGACGCCCTCTACGATGGTGCACCGCCGATGGACACCTTCGAGGACGAGCCCGACAGTGCCCCCGCGCCCGCCAGCCCGCCACCCAGGCCGGCGGCGTCGGCCCCCCGGTGAACCGCCGGCAGGGCTGGCGCGTTAAGTCTGCGTGGCCCCGACCCCGGGGCTGCCATGAAAGGAAATCCGTGTTCGATCGACTGCTGTCCCCCCGCGCCCTGGGCGCGTCCGCGCTGGCCCTCACCGTGCTGGCTGCACCGGCCTGGGCCAGCACCACGCCCGACGCGCTGGTGCGCCAGATCTCGGTGGACGTCATCAACGCCGTCAAGGCCGACAAGGCCATCCAGGCCGGCGACTTCAGCCGCATCTCGACGCTGGTCGACACCAAGGTCATGCCCAGCGTGAACTTCGAGGTCGCCACGCGCTCGGCCGTCGGCCCGCAGTGGCGCAGCGCCACACCCGAGCAGCGCAGCAAGCTGCAGGTCGAGTTCAAGACGCTGCTGCTGCGCCTGTACGCCGGCGCGCTGACGCAGCTGAAGGACCAGACGGTCGAGGTGACCAAGATGCTGCCGGTGCAGGGCAGCAGCCAGGTCGTGGTGCAGACCGAGGTGCGCGGCGGCGCCGACCCGATCAAGCTCGACTACCGGCTCGACAAGAACAGCGACGCCTGGAAGATCATCGACGTCAACGTCGGCGGCATCTGGCTGGTGCAGAACTACCGTTCGCAGTTCGCCGGCGAGATCACCAAGGGCGGCATCGACGGCCTGATCAACACGCTGGTCGAACGCAACAAGGCCGCCGCGAAGTGAACGCGGCGCTGCAGCTGCCCGCCGACGCGACGCTGGAGCACGCGGCAGGTCTGGCCGCCACGCTGCCGGCGGCGCTGGCGCAGGGTGAAGGCCTGTTCAGCGTCGACGCCTCGGCATTGCAGGCCTACGACACGTCCACCATCGCGCTGCTGCTGCAGGCACGCCGCGCCGCGCAGGCCGCCGGGCGCGGCTTCGCCGTCACCGGCGCGCCGGCCCAGCTGACGCAGCTGGCGGCGCTCTACGGCGTCGAAGAACTGCTGTCCTTGTCGGCATCGCCCTGAAGTCGCCCACCCGGGCCGCGGTCCGGGCTGGCATAACGCTTCAGGCGCAGGTTCTTCTTGATCTCCTGCAGCAGCGGGCGCAGCTGGGCCGAACCCAGGCGCAGCGCCACGCCGGTGGTCAGGATGTCGATGATCAGCAGGTGCAGCAGGCGCGACACCATCGGGCTGTAGCGGTCGGCGTCCTCGGGATGGTCGGCCGCCAGCAGGATGTGCTGCGAGCCGGCTTGCACCTCGCAGGCCAGCGGCGAACCGCTGGCGGTGATGGCGATCACCGTCGCGCCCTTGCGCCGTGCGATCTCGGTCACGTCGAGCAGGTCGCGGCTGCGCCCGGAATTGCTGATGACGACGGCGCAGTCGCCTGGCCGCAGCATCGTGGCGCTCATCACCTGCATGTGGCCGTCGCTCACGGCGGCCGCGGTCACGCCCAGGCGGAAGAACTTGTGCTGCGCGTCCAGGGCCACGATGCCCGAATTGCCGACCCCGTAGAACTCGACGCGCCGGCCCTCGTTCGAACGGCGGCCCGTGTCGGCCAGCGCCGCGATGGCGCGTTCGATGCTCTGGCTGGCGGCGGCATTTCGGTAGCGCAGCATCGCGGCCACGGCGTTGTCGATGACCTTGACGACGATGTCGCCCGCCTTGTCGTCGTCGTCCACCGCGCGGTGCACGAAGGGCACACCCTCGTTGACGCTGCCGGCGAGCTTGAGCTTGAAGTCGGCCAGCCCGTCGTAGCCGATGCTGCGGCAGAAGCGCACCACCGTCGGCTTGCTGACATGGGCGCGGTCGGCGAGTTCGGCCACCGGCAGCGTGGCGAAGCTGCGCGGGTCGGCCATCAGCAGCCGGGCCACGCGCTGCTCGGCCGGCGGCAGCGCGGGGATGGACGCGCGGATGCGGTCGAGCATGGTCAGCGACGCACGGCCGCCCGAAAGCGCGGACGCGCCCCCCGGGGTGACCGCGAACGAGGTGAGCTTGGGGGCGTCATGGTGTTCAGTCCTGGAAGGCGCCGGGCGACCAGCGTGTGCGTGGTGCCAGCGGCCGCGTGCCCGCGGGCGGCGTGAATTCCGCCTGCGGCGCCAGCGCAACGCCGCGTGCCGTGCCGGGCTCGACACCGCGGCCCCGCACCCAGGCGCCGCGACCCAGCCTGTAGGCGCCTGTGGCGGCGTCTTCCAGCATGCCGGCTGTGGCGGTGAAGTTGCCCTGGGTGATGTCGGCCAGGCCGAGCTCACCGACGCCGAAGCCCAGGCTCAGGTTGTTCACGTAGCGCGTGGCCACCTCACGCTGCAGCTTCGCCGCGTGCAGGTGGACAAAGACGCCGGGCCGCACACCTTCGGTGATCAGCGTGTTGTGGGCCATGAAAAGCGCCTGTTCGCGGTCGTCGACGGCACCTTCGGCACCGAAGGACACGAGCGCCGGGTTGGTCGTGTCCGCCGTCTGCCCGATGACGTTGCCGACAACGAAGGCCACACCGCCGTTCGGAAATTCGAGTTCGTAGGCGGCGCGGCCGCCCGGGCCGTCGACGAGCCGGTTGTAGCGCACGTGATTTTCGCGCGCCCGCGTCTTCACCAGGTGCCCCGACTGCCCGCCGTGCAGCCGGCTGCCGCTGAGCGAAAAGCGCGCGATGCGGCCCACGTACAGCAGGTGCGGCAGCCGGCGGCCCGTGACCGCGGGCCCGAACTCGCTGTCTTCCACCGTCAGCTCGGCGTCGCTGAAATTGGCCGTGAGGATGCCGTTCTCGTTGTCGACGAAGGTGCAGCGGCGCACCAGCAGCCGACCCTTCTCGAAGCGGATGCCGGCGCCGTTGCCGTCGGGCACGCGCGCGCCGCGAAACTCGATGTTCTCGATCGTGATGTCGCCGTCGCGCACCACCAGGATGGCCTTGCCTTCGGCGTGGCGGCCGTCGGCATGCAGCACGGGCCGCGCCCCGACACCGCGCAGCACCAGCCGCTTGTGCAGGATGACCGCGGCCTCGCCGCGGTAGTCGCCGGGCAGCAGTTCGATGGTGTCGCCGTCGGCGGCCTTCTGCAGCGCCCTGGCCAGGCCCTGACCGGGGGCAACGACCACCGTCGCGGCGGCCACGGCAAACGGCAGGCAGAGCGGCAAGGCGGCCAGCCAGCACGCCCGCATGGCGCGCGCGGGCGGGCTCACTGCTCCTCGGCCCAGGCGCAGCCGTCGCGCGCCACCAGTGCGCTGGCCGCGGCCGGGCCCCAGCCGCCGGCGGCATAGGGACGCGGTGCCGTCGGGTCGGCGGCCCAGGCGTGCAGGATGGGTTCGACCCAGCGCCAGGCCTGTTCCTGCTCGTCGCTGCGCACGAAGAGGTTCAGGCGGCCGGCGATGGCGTCCATCAGCAGGCGTTCGTAGCCGCCCACGCGCTCGCTGGCGAAGGCCTTGTCGAAGTCGAGGTCCAGCGACACCGGCGACAGCAGTTCCTGGCCGTTCGGCGCCGCGCCGCCGCCCTTGGCGGCCAGCAGGTGCAATTCGAGCCCGTCTTCGGGCTGCAGCTTGATGACCAGCTTGTTGGCCTGCCGCGTGCCCGGAAAGATGGGGTGCGGCACCTCGCGGAAGTTGACGACGATGTGCGCGTCGCGCGACGCCAGCCGCTTGCCGGTGCGCAGGTAGAAGGGCACGCCGGCCCAGCGCCAGTTCTGCACCTCGGTGCGCAGCGCGACGAAGGTCTCGCAGGCACTGCCCGCCGGCACCTTCTGCTCTTCCAGGTAACCCGGCACAGCACGGCCGTCCACCGTGCCGGCGCGGTACTGGCCACGCACGACGTCGCGCGCCACGCTCTCGGGCGTGAAGGGCTTCAGCGAGCGCAGCACCTTCAGCTTCTCGTCGCGGATGGCGTCGGCGTCGCTGGTCGACGGCGGCTCCATCGCGATCATCGTCAGCAGCTGCAGCGCGTGGTTCTGCACCATGTCGCGCAGCGCGCCGGTGGTGTCGTAGAAGTCGCCGCGCGTGCCGACGCCGATGCTTTCGGCAATGGTGATCTGGATGTTGGCGATGCTCTCGCGCCGCCACAGCGGCTCGAACAGCGCGTTGCCGAAGCGCAGCGCCATCAGGTTCTGCACCGCCGGCTTGCCCAGGTAATGGTCGATGCGCAGCGCCTGCTCCTCGCGGAAGCTGGCGCGCACGGCGCGGTTGATGGCCTGCGCGCTGGCCAGGTCGTGGCCGAGCGGTTTTTCCAGCACCAGTCGCACGTTGGCGCCGTTGATGCCGGCCGCACCGAGCTGCTGGCACACCGGCACGAAAAGGTGCGGGCTGGTGGCCAGGAAGAGCACCACCGTGTCGGCGCCGCGTTCACCCAGCCACTGCTTGAGGCCGGCGTAGTGCTCGGGCTGCGCCAGGTCCATGCGGCGGTAGTGCAGCAGTTCGGCGAAGCGCGCAAATTCCTCGTCGCTGGGCTGCTTGGATTCGTCGACACCGGCGAACTTCTCGCGGATGTAGTTGCGGTACTCGGCGTCGCTGCGCTCGTCGCGCGCCACCGCCAGGATGCGCCCGCCCCCGCCCTGGTTCGGCAGCTTGCCGTGGCGCCAGGCCTGGAACAGCGCGGGCATCAGCTTGCGCCAGGTGAGGTCGCCGGTACCACCGAAGAGCACGAGGTCGAAGGACATGCTGCGAAGCCGGGTGTGGCCGGCGATGTAATTTAGTTACACGATCGATGATGCCGGAGTTTCAAACGCCGGTCAACGCGCCGCGCCTCGCCGGCCGCGGCCGCGTCCGGCCCGCACGCGCGGCGCCGCGAGCCCGCGTCAAGCGTGGGCTGCGGCCAGCGCCTGCTCCATGTCGGCGATCAGGTCGTCGACATGTTCGATGCCCACCGACAGCCGCAGCAGGTCGGCCGGTGCCGGTGTGCCCGCGCCCTCGACGCTGGCGCGGTGCTCGATCAGGCTCTCGGTGCCGCCCAGCGAGGTGGCACGCTTCCACAGCAACGTGCGCGCGGCCACGGCCACCGCCACCGCCTCGCCACCCTGCGCATTCGCCTTGACACGCAGCGACAACATGCCGCCGTAGCCGCCCTGCATCTGGCGCTTGGCGATCTCGTGGCCGTGGCATTGCGGCAGGCCGGGGTAGAGCACCTCGGCCACCAGCGCGTGACCGTCGAAGTGCTCGGCGATGCGCTGCGCCGACGCGCAGGCCGTGCGCACGCGCAGGTGCAGCGTGCGCATGCCGCGCAGCAGCAGCCAGGCCTCGAAGCTGCCCAGCGTGCCGCCGATCTGCGCGCGCACCTTGCGCACGCGCTGCCAGTGGGGGTTGTCGGCGCGGGTGCTCAGCACGCCGGCGATGAGGTCGCTGTGGCCGTTGAGGTACTTGGTGGCGGCGTGCATCACGATGTCGGCGCCCAGCACCAGCGGCTGCGTCAGCACCGGCGTGGGCACGGTGGAATCGACCGCCAGCAGCGCGCCCGCGTCGTGCGCCAGCTGCGCGGTGGCGGCGATGTCGGTCACCGTCCACAGCGGGTTGGCGGGTGTCTCGACCCACACCAGCCGGGTCTTGCCCGGGCGCAGCGCGGCCTGCACCTCGGCCGGGCTGGTCATGTCGATCAGTTCGACGTCCAGCCCCCAGGGCACGGCGAAGCTCAGCAGCCAGTTGCGCAGGCTCCAGTACATCACCTTGGGCGCCAGCACGTGGTCGCCCGGGGCCAGCGCCTGGAACACCGCGGTGGCCGCGGCCATGCCGCTGGCGAAGAGCAGCGTCTGGTGGCCACCTTCCAGCGCGTTGATCACGGCCTCGGCCTGGTCGAAGGCGGGGTTCTGGTCGCGCGCGTAGACGCGGCCCGTGCGGTACTGGTTGTCGGCGTCGCGCAGGTAGGTGCTGCTGACGTGGATGGGCGGCGTGATCGCGCGCGTCGTCTCGTCTATCCAGCCCAGGGCCTGGGCGGCGATGCTTTCGGGGGACCAGCGATCCATGGCGGTGTCTTCGGCGGATGAAAGGCCCATCGTATCCCGCGGGCTTGCAGGGCCCGGCGCGAAACCACGGCACGGCCGCGCCTCAGCGCTGGAAGGCTCCCGGCGTCCACAGCGTGGCGCCGGGGGTCAGCTTGCGCGTGCCCACCGGCCATTCGAACTCGGCCGTGGGCCGCAGGTCCTGCCCGCCGACCTGCGAGGGGTCGACACCCCCCCCGCGCCAGGACGAGCCCGGCGGCAGTTCGAAGCCGTAGGTCCAGATGTCCTGCAGCATGCCGCGCGTGGCGTAGCGGTTGCCGGCAAATTCGCCCGAGGTGCCGGGCGAGAACAGGCCCGGGCCGACGAGCAGGTTGTTCACCGCGAACACCTTCACGTCGGCGCCGATGCGCTCGTCCAGCACCCGCATGAACCACGCCGGCAACCAGCCGTAGTGGATGAAGGTGTTGTGCGCCACGCGCAGTTCGTTCCTGTCCCAGACGCGGCCCTCGGTGCCGTAGACCAGCAGCACCGGGTTCTGGTTGTCGACGCCCTGGCCGATGACGTTGCCGACCACCGTGGCCAGGCCGCCGGCGGCCAGTTCGATCTCGTAGGACGCACCGCCGCGCACGCTGTCGTGGATGAAGTTGTAGGCGATGAACGCCTCGCGCGCGCGGCTGCGGATGAGGTGGCCCTCGAAACCCTGCTGGAAGCGGCTGCCGGTGATGCCGAGCTTGCCGATGCGGCCCACGTTCAGCAGGTGGTGCAGCCCGCCCACCACCTTGGGCGCCTGGCCGAAGACGCTGTTCTCGATGACCAGTTCGGCCTGCGCGTCGTTGGTCGACAGCACGCCGTGTTCGTTGTCGAAGAACTGCGTCTTGCGCAGCGTCAGCCGGCCGCCTTCGTGGCGCACGCCGGCACCGCCGCCGTCGCTGGCGCGGGCGCCGCGGAACTCCAGGCCTTCGATGGTCACGTCGCCGCCGCGCACCGTCCACAGCGCCTTGTCCGGCCCCGCCTTGCCGTCGCCCTGCACCACCACCTTGCCCTCGGCACGCAGCGTCAGGCGGCGCTGGTCCAGCAGCAGCGGACCGCGGTACTCGCCGGCCAGCAGTTCGACGGTGTCGCCGTCGGCAGCACGGGCCACGGCATCGGCCAGGGCCATCGGCGCGCCGCCGGGCCCGGCGACCCACGACGCCGCGTGCGCCGCGCCGGCCAGGCCCAGCCACAGGCCCATCAAGGGCGCCAAGCACGCGCCCGCAGCCCGGCCCCATACGCGCCTGCGCCCTGCCCCGGCCCCGTCCCGCTGCTGCATGCCACTGCATCTTCTTGTTACGACATCGGGAAGTATGGCGCGAAGCGCGGCCGCGCCCGCCGCCACCGGCGCCCCCGGGCTGCGGGGGCGGGCCGCGGTCACAGCGGCACTTCGAGCCGCAGGTCCCGCCAGCGCAACCACACCGCCCTGGGGCCGATGCGTTCGACGACCACACCGGGGGCGGCGGTCTCACCTTCGCGCACGACCTGACCGTTGACGATGACGAAGCGGCTGAGCGCGCTGTCGGACCAGATCGAGCCGCCCATCACCAGCGGCGGCAGTTCGCGGCGCAGCGCCGGGCTCAGCGCGGCCAGCGGCGTGGCGGCGGCCGCTGCGGCCGTTGCACCCGCCGGTGCAGCGGCTGGTGCCGGGATCGCGGACACCTGCGCGGGCACCTGCGCGAGGCCCGGCGCGGGCGCAGGCGTGGTGGTGCCCGTGACGGCCTTCGGCGCCGGCACCACCGCCGGCGGCGGCACCGGCCCGGGCGCCGCTGCCGGCACGGGGGCCGACACGACGATGGGCAGGGTGGCGGGGCCGGGCGCCGGCGCGGCCGCGGGCCCGGCCGCCCCGGGCACGGGCGGCGACGCGGGCGCGGGCACGCGCTCGCCGGCGCGCGACGCCGATGCCGGCGCTGCCGTCGGTGCACCACGCCACCCCCACAGCAGCGCGATTGCGGCCACGGCCACGGCCAGCACCAGCGCCGCCAGCGCAAGCCAGCGCCAGGGCGGGCCGGAGGCGGCTTCGGGCCGTGCCGCCACGGCGGCGGGACGGGCATCGAGGCCGGGCACCTGGCCGCGTTCACGCTCGGCTTGCGAGCGGCGCAGGGCGTCGAGGATGTAGGACATGGCTCAGTGCCCCAGCCGGGGTTCGTCGACCCCTGCGAGGCGGCTCAGCCGCATCACCGTCAGCGGCCCGGCCCGGCCGTCGGGCGGCAGACCCTGGGCGAGCTGGAAGGCCCACACGCGTTCGGCCAGCGGGCGCCCGGGGCCGAAGCCGGCCTCGGCCAGCCCGCGGTCGAGCCAGGCCTGCGCTGCGGCGTCGGTGCCGGCCAGCCCGCCGTCGGTCCAGCCCGGGGGCAGGCGCCAGAAGGTGGCGAACTCGCCGCGCCACAGGCCGGTCAGCATCGCCAGCGGCAGCACGACGCGTTCGCTGCCCGCCTGCAGCGTGGCCTGGCGCTCGTCCAGCGCCACCAGCAGCGCGTGGGCGCGGCGGCCGTCGGCGCCGCGCAGCACCAGCACCACCGGCCGTTCGAGCTGGCGCACGACGCCCAGCCCGCCGCTGGCGCTGCGGAAGCAGGCCAGCCGCGCCTGCAGGGCCACGGCGCAGGCTTCGCCCTCGCCGATGGCGACATTCCAGCGCAGCGCCAGTTCACGCCAGGCGGTGGCGATGTCGGGATGCGCGGCGGCCAGCAGTGCCGCCGGGTCGGCGGGGCTGGCCGCCGCGGTCGGCCCGGGCGCGGACGCGTCGGCCGGCCCCGCGGCCGAAGCCGCCGCCGGCGCCGGCGCCGCCGTTGCAGACGCCGCCGTGGCTTCCCGCCCTGCCGCGGAAGCCACCCTGGCGGCACTGGCGGCCGCGCCGCCGCCCGGTGCAGCGGCCGGCCGCTGCAGGGCCCACAGCAGCGCCGCGCCCATCACCGCCACCAACCCCAGCAGCCCCGGCACGAGCGCGGCACGCAGCCCGCGCGGCCACGCCGCGGGCAGGCGGCCGAAGACCTCGCGCGCCGCCTGCTCGACCGTGCGCGTGTCGGCGCGCCGCTGGCCCTGCGCATAGGCGCCCAGCAGTGCGCGGTCGGCCAGCAGGTTGATGCGCCGCGGCACGCCCCCGCCCAGCGCATGGATGCGCGCCAGCGCGCCGGTGGTGAAGGGCAGCGGCGCCGAAGGCCCGGCCACCGAGAGCCGGTGCTGGATGTACTGCTGCGTCTCGGCCGCGCTGAGGGCGCCGAGGTGGTAGCGCGCGATGATGCGCTGCGCCAGCTGCTCGAGTTCGGGCCGCGCCACCATGTCGCGCAGCTCGGGCTGGCCGATGAGCACGATCTGCAGCAGCTTGCGCTCGGCCGTTTCCAGGTTGGTCAGCAGGCGCAGCTGCTCCAGCACGTCGGCGCTGAGCGCCTGCGCCTCGTCGATCACCAGCACCGCCTGCCGGCCGGCGGCATGCCCGGCCAGCAGGAAGGCGTTCAAGGCGTCGACATGCGCCTTCACGCTGTCGGCCTGCGCCGGCAGCGGGACGTGGAACTCGGCACAGACCGTCTGCAGCAGTTCGGTCACGCTGAGCCTGGGGTTGAAGATGTAGGCCACGCGGCAGTTCGCCGGCACCTGTTCCAGGAAGCAGCGGCACACCGTCGTCTTGCCCGCGCCCACCTCGCCCGTCAGCAGCACGAAGCCACCGCCGCCGCCCAGGCCGTAGAGCAGGTGCGCCAAGGCCTCGCGGTGCTGTTCGCTCATGAACAGGAAATGCGGGTCGGGGGCAATGGAGAAGGGCTCCTTGCTCAGCCCGAAGAACGGCGCGTACATGGGCGCGAGGATAGCTGCCGCCGGCAGCTCGCCGGCATCTCGCCGGGATCGCTACGGCATCGCTTCGGCACCGCGTCGGCACCGCGTCGGCATCAACTCGGCACCACGCCGGCGCAGACGCGGCGCGCGGCCGCCCGAGCCCGCGCGGCCCGGGCGGGCCTCAGGTGGCCCAGATGCGCGGCGGCGCCGCCGACAGGCCCCAGGCCTGCTGGCGCCAGGCGGCGCGCACCTGCGCAAGCAGTTGCATCGCCGGTTCCAGGCGTGGCGCCAGCAGGCGCAGCACCAGCACCGACGGCTGCGGCGCGGTGACGCCGGCCGTGGCGGCCAGCGCGTGCGCCGCCACGACAGTGCGTGCCGCATCCAGCAGCGCCTGCCGCCGCGCCGGTGCCAGCGGCGCACCGGCGGCGAACCACGCCGTCGCGGCCACGCGCCGCCCGGCCCAGCCCAGCGGCCCCGACAGCAGCGCGGCGTCGCCGGCCGCGACGCGGCCACGCTCCAGCCACACGCCGGGCATCTGAATGTGCTGTTCGTAGCGGCCCGCGGTGTAGGGCTGGCCGGCGGCGGCCAGGCCCAGCGCCAGTGCGTCCCAGCCCATCCATTCGGCACCCGGCGCCAGTTCGGCGCTCAGGTGGTTGTGCGCCAGACAGCCGCTGTAGGCGATGGTCTCCAGCGGCAGCCATTCCAGCCGCGCGCCGTCGGCCAGCTGCAGCCGCGTGTGCTGGCGCGCCGGCGCGCCTTCGCTGCGGTAGAAGCGTGTCGCGCCGGGGGTCGTCAGCAGCACGTGGCAGCCGGCAGCGAGCCTGGCCTGCACATGCAGTTCGTCGCCGCCCACCAGGCCGCCGGGCGGGTGCAGCAGCACCTGGTGGCAGATGCCTTCGCCTTCCGGGTACAGCGGCTGCAGCACCCGCAGCGGGCCGGTGTGGGCGTCGTGCGCGACGGTGCGTGCACCGCGCCGGTGGTAGTCCAGCTGCAGTTGCGCGCGCCAGCCGGCGGCAGCGGCCGCTGCGGCGCTGACCTGGGCCACCGTCGTCATGCGCCCTGCGCGCCGTGACGGGCCCAGCCGGTGCGGCGCCGCCCGCCCCCGCCCGACGCGCCGTGCCCCGCCACAGCCATCGCGCCGATGGCTGCCGGCCCCGCGCAGGCCCGCGTGCCGGCCGCATGGGGGCACGGGGCGCCACGGCCCGTCGCGCTGACGGGCGCCTCGCTTCGCCCGGGGCCGGAGCCGGACGCAGCGGGCTCGTTGCCGTTGCGGCCCGCCGGCGTGTGGCTGCCGTTCCTTCTCGGCGCCCGCTCGGCGGCCAGCGTGCGGTCGCCGCCCCCCGGCGCCGCCGCCGGGCTGTGCGGTGCATCGGGGTGGTCGGCGTGGAACGCCATCGGCGCGGTCATGGCGGCAGAGCCCATGTTGTCAATGCCGCAAGCCACCGTTGTGACGGTACCCAACAGCAGGCAATCGCATCGAGGGACTCCGGGGTGCGGGGCCGCGCGTGCGGCCAGGTTGGGCAATGGCCGTGCGCGCTGCGCCGCCTCTGTCTGCCGCATGCGCCGAGGGTGAAGCGCGGCGCGGCTGCCAGGGCGAGGTTCCTGCGGGGTCGGGCAAAACCCGCAACCCCGGCGGGGCGCGCGTGCGCGACGGGTCCGAGGATAGTCTCTGCAGCCACTGCGCGCGAAACGACCCGACGCCAGACAGGGCCCGGCCATTGCCTCGACGGCACCCGTTCATCGACGCCCCCTGGCCGCTGCACCGCCCACACACCTTCGCCGGCGCTGCGCGGCTGCGGCACGGTCATCGCTCGACGATCCTGAGCGGCGGTCCCACATTCGGGAGGGCCGGGAAGCCGTCAATGGCAGCTTGCGAGCCGTTGCGGACGTTCGCGTGGGCCTGCTCTCGGCGGGCGAGCTCTTGTGGCGATCGCGTCAGGCGATGCCCGGTGGCGTCGCCGACTGTGGCGGTCGAAGGTGCGCCACCGCCGCACGCCGTGCGCCGCCCGGACGGCCCTTTGCCGCCACGGTCTCACGCATGCAAACGAACGTCCGCAACGTGCCGCAAACCGACGCCTCGAGCCACGCGAGAAGCCCGCACCACGCTTGCGCCGCGTCCGCGATGCCGTGGCTTCGACCGTCCACGCACGGGCTAGCATTCGGGCCATGGAAACGAGGACGCTGAAGCGACGCCTGGCCGGCCTGCTGTGCGCCATGGCGATGTCGCCGTGCATCGCCACCCCGGTCACGCCGACGCCGCTGGTCGAAGACGTGCCCTACATCACCACACCCGACCACGTCACGGTGGCCATGCTGGAACTCGCCGCGGTGGGCGCGAAGGACCATGTCATCGACCTCGGTTCCGGCGACGGCCGCATCGTCGTCACCGCGGCGCAGAGGTTCGGCGCGACGGGCCTGGGCGTGGAGATCGTGCCCGAGCTGGTGGCGCAGAGCCGCGTGCATGCGCGCCGCGCCGGCGTCGAGGCGCGCACGCGCTTCGAGGTGCAGGACCTCTTCGCCACCGACCTGGCGCCGGCCACCGTGGTCACGATGTACCTGCTGCCCGAAGTGAACCTGGCCCTGCGCCCGCGGCTGCTGGCGCTGGCGCCGGGCACGCGCATCGTCTCGCATGACTGGGACCTGGGCGACTGGACACCCGACCGCACGCTGACCCTGGCCGTGCCGCAGAAGACCATCGGCCTGGAGAAGACCAGCCGCCTGCACCTGTGGACGGTGCCGGCGAAGGTGGACGGGCTGTGGTGCGCTGCGGGCGGTGCCGCGCTGCGCATCGAACAGCGCTACCAGGTGCTGCAGGCCACGCTCGACGACGGCCCGCAGCGCCGCAGCTACAGCGGGCGCATCGACGGCAGGGCGCTGCACCTGCTGGGCAGCGGCGGCCAGCCCTGGACCGCCACCGTGGACGGCGATCAACTGCGAAGTGCCCCCGCCGGCACCGTGGCACCGGTCTGGCAGCGCAGCGGCGGCGCCCGTTGCGCCTGAGCTCACGACGCCCTGGCGACGAACCCGCCGCGCACCGCGCTCGAAGCGCGTCCGCGGCCCGTGCGCCGCGCCCCCAGCGCAGCCGGCGCTGTCGGCGCTGTCGGCGCGCGCCGTCGACGATGCGCCGCGGCAGGCCGGCGGCCTTCGGCCTGCAGGCGTTCAGCCCATCGTCACCGCCGTGCCGCTGACGGCCACCATCATCATGCCGTTGGTCTCGCCCAGCACCTCGTAGTCGAAGTCGATGCCGACCACGCCGTCGGCGCCCATCTCCCGCGCGGCGGCGATCATGTCGTCCATCGCCGCATCGCGCGCGCCCGAAAGCGCACGTTCGTAGCCGCCGGCGCGGCCGCCCACCACGTCGCGCACCGACGAGAACATGTCGCGGAAGATGTTGGCGCCGATGATCGCTTCGCCGTTGACGATGCCGAGGTAGCGCGCCACCTTCGGGCCCTCGCCGTTCGGCACCACGGTGGCGAGAAAGAAACCGTCGTCCTTCTTCGAGAACCAGCCCATCGTGTGCTCCTGCAGGCGCGGGCCCCTGCCCGCCGAGGCCCGCATTGTCGCGGCCGGCGCGGGCGGTGCAGCGGCTTCAGCCGCGGCGCAGCGGCACGGCAAAACCGCGCTGCACGGCCGGCCGCGCCATCATCACGTCGTACCAGCGCCGCACGTGCGGGTAATCGGCCAGATCGACCTGGTGGCGCGCATGGCGCCAGACCCAGCCGACGATGGCGAAATCGGCGATCGACAGCGCACCGGCGAAGAACGCGTGCTCGGCCAGGCGACGGTCCATCACGCCGTACAGGCGCCGCGTCTCGGCCATGAAGCGCTGCAGGCCGTAGCGGCGCTCGGTCTCGTCTTGCAGGGCGGCGAAGTGGTGCACCTGGCCGGGCATGGGGCCGAAGCCGCCCATCTGGAACATCAGCCACTCGTACACCGGCACGCGGGCCACCGCGTCGCGCGGCAGGAAGAGGCCGGTCTTCTCGGCCAGGTAAAGCAGGATGGCGCCCGACTCGAACACGCTCACCGGCTTGCCGCCCGGGCCCTCGGGGTCGACGATGGCCGGGATCTTGTTGTTCGGGCTGATCTTCAGGAAGGCCGGGTCGAACTGCTCGCCCTGGCCGATGTCGACGATGTGCGTCTCGTAGGGCAGGCCCATTTCTTCCAGCGCGACGCTGATCTTGCGGCCGTTGGGGGTGTCGAAGGCGTGGAACTGGATCGTCAAGGGGCACCTCTGGCGTGAAGGTCGGTGGCGCTGCGGCGCAGGCCGCAGAAGGCGAACA
>Ga0154020_10001817_pt1 | contig 26144 bp, 23 predicted proteins | sample Klosneuvirus_201_FD_109709 | JGI IMG/M metagenome (GOLD analysis project Ga0154020, IMG submission 109709) | Active sludge microbial communities from wastewater, Klosterneuburg, Austria - Klosneuvirus_20160825_MG | ecosystem: Engineered > WWTP > Aerobic digester > Activated sludge | place...
CCGCGTAAAGTCGGGCAATGGTCATGTCCGCTTTGCACAATGTGAGCTGCGCGTTGTCGATAAGCGACCGGAAGAACGCCCAGTCCTTGTACATCCCACGCAAGAGGCGCAAGCCGGACGGCCCGCGTTTCAAGACGGCATCCAGCGCGGTGCCCATGCCATACCAGCCAGGAAAATTGAAGCGACTCTGCATCCAGGAAAATACCCAGGGAATCGCCCGCAAATCCTCCACGCTCTGTGCGGCTTTCCGATAGGTTGGCCGCGAACCAAACCGCAGCTGTCCGATCTGTTCGATGGGGGTCGCCTGCGACCAAAACGTCAAGAAGTCGCGGTCGTGGTGCACCAATGCACGATAGGCGGAGTAGCTGTTCGTGGAAAGCTCCTCCATCACATCCACCCAAGGCTCGGGCCACGCGGTCGGCCCCTGGGCCGCGTGAGACGCAAGCAAAACACCGTGGGCCATCTGTTCAATGATGCGAAACGCCAGATCGGGGTCGTGATATCGGGTGGAGAGCACCTCGCCCTGCTCGGTGACTCGAATCCCACCATCCTTCAACCCCACGGGCTGCGCCAGAATCGCCTTCGCCGCCGGACCGCCCCCGCGCGCGATGCTGCCTCCTCTTCCATGGAACAAGGTCAGCCTTACCCCGTGCCGGCGGCACACGGCCGCGACTTCATCCTGCGCCCGGTGCAGCGCCCAAGAGGCCGCCACATAGCCGCAATCCTTGTTTGAGTCCGAATAACCCAGCATCACATGCTGATGACTGAATTCCGTCCCGGGCCCGCCCGTGTAGCCCGGGCAAGCGAAGAGTTCTTCAAGAATCCGGGGCGCCCTCTGGAGATCCGCCCGCGTCTCAAACAGGGGGGCGATTTCCATTTCCGCACCGGTCCACGCCATGAGGAGCCTGGCCTCAAGGACGTCCGACACGTCATTGGCCATGCTGATGACATAGATGCCGAGAGCGTCCGAACCCAGGCGCTTCCGGGCCACGGCCGCGACGACGAGGGGTTCGACCACATGGCGTGTGGCCGCGGAAAATACGCCCCAATCTCTGCCCCGGGCCGCTCTCGTCCGCTGCAGCTCAGCCGCGAGGATCTGGCGTTTCTCCATCTCGGGCCAGCGGGCATAGTCGGCCTTGCCCAGGATTTCCGCCACCGCCGCCTCGTGCTGGGCGGAGTGTTGTCGCAAGTCAAGGTGCGCCGTGTGCAGACCAAAGACGTCGAGTCTGTGAATCGCGTCCTTCAGTTCACCGTCCGCCATCGATCGCGATTTTCCGGATCGGAGGCTGGACTGGATGGCGCCCAGCACGGAACGCACCGCCTCGGCGGAAAACAACGGCGTGTCCGCACCACCGGATGAGGCCAGCAGTCCGGCACCGTCTCGAACATCCTCGACCGCCCGCGCCAGTCGTTCCCGGAGTCCCGCCAGCAACAGCCGGTAAGGTTCGTGGGGATACCGGTGGGCGATCTGCTCAATGTGCTCGGACAGGTGCCGGTCTTCGCGGATGAGCCGGCGGACTTCACTGGAAATGACATCGCGGCGATCACTGACAGTCAGGGTCCGGCCCAACTCCCGGGCGGAGCCTCTCAGTTTCTCGATGGCCAGACGGCGATGCAACTCCAGCACCTCTCCCGTAACCCGCGCGGTCACGTTGGGGTTGCCGTCGCGATCTCCACCGATCCAGGAGCCAAAACGCAACCATCGGGACGGGCAGGTGACGTTGGGGAAATGCTGGGCAAGGCATCGCTCGAGTTCCCGCTGCAATCGGGGCACGACGTCGAACAGGATCGTATCGTGATACCACAATCCGGTTCTTGCCTCATCGGTCACATCCGGACGCGCCACCCGGCTTCGATCCGTCAACCAGAGCGATGCGATCTCCCGCTCGATCATTTCTTCGTCCTCGCGGGGCGAGTGCCCGAGAGCGGAGGAAGCGGTGCGATCGCGGAGCAATTGACCGAGACGCTGGAGTTTCGTCAGCAGGGTGCGGCGCTTGGATTCGGTCGGGTGCGCGGTGAAGACCAGATCCATCGCCATTCGATTAAGCAGAGCTTGCAGACTGGCGGAATCGACGCCCTTGGCTTTCAGAAGAATCAACGCTTCTTCGATCGACTCGCGGCGCACGGAATTCGCCGGGGGCTGTCCGGCGATATCCCCGACTCCAGTCTTTCGTTGCCGCAATCGACCAATGCGGAAATTCTCCTCGGCCAGATTGACCAGCTCAAAATAAAGCGTGAACGCCATCGCTTGGTTGAACGCCTCATCCGGTGAGATCCGGGCCGCTTCCGTTGCCAGCCCGATCAAGGCGGCGCTCTCGCCACTACGGGCCTGTTTGGCCAACACTCGAAAACGCTCCACGCGTTCAAAGGTCTCCCTGCCCTCCAATTGTCCGATCACCCGACCCAATGCGGTGCTCAACGCACGAATCTCCGCACGCAGACCCGCGGTATCCCTTGAGGCAGACTGCTCATGATTAGGATTTTGAGTCATAGTGGGAGAGGAGTGGTCGACGTGGAAAGGAGGCGCCAGGTGGTTCGAAACGACATTGAAAGCGAAAACTGCGCCAAACCGATTGCAATCCGCGAACCGGCGTCCTGTCCCCGTCCACGCGCTGGAACCAAGCAACCGTCTTGCCTGCGACCGGTGAGATGGGTTCCCTTCTCTGTGCGTTTTTGGTTTTTTCTCGTTTTCCTAGTGACTCCTCTTGTCCCGCTGGGGGCTCAAACCGCGGGCGCGGGCCTGAGTCTCGACGCAGACTCCACCACGTTGGACCAGGTTTCCGGAGAATCCGTCCTGCAAGGCAACGCATCGTTGGTCCACGGAGAAACCACACTCCGCGCCCGGGAAATTCGCTTCAACTTCCGCACGAGAATTGCCACAGCCCGGGGGAATGTGATCCTTCAAATGCAAAACCGCAGGGTCCTCGCGGAGGAGATCACCTATCGGCTGACCGACAAGTCCCTGGATGTAAAAAATTTGCGCGCGGGAGTGAGCCCGGTGTACGTGACCGGTACGCAGGTGAGGACTACTTCCGGAGGCTGGCAGATGGACGGCGCGAAGGCCTTTTTGCATGAACCTGGACCTTGGAGCCCGGTCGTCCAGGCCCAGTCCTTGCTCCTCCGGGAAGACAAGACCCTGGAGCTCGTCAAGGGTCGCCTCGGCCTTGGACCTTATACCCTGCTTCCTTTGCCCGGGGTTCCGATTCCGATGGACGAGGTGTTTTTCCGGTATCTCAGCGTCGGAGCCGGCTACCGCAAGTCCCTGGGAGCATTTTTCGAGGTGGGCATGCACCTCCCGATCGCTTCAGGGTTCGAAGTCGGGGCCGACGTGGGATACTACTCCAGCCGAGGAATCATGGCCGGACCTTCCGGTGTCTACCGGCGCAGCACCGGCGATCGGAGCTTCACGGGAGCGTTCAGCAGTGGCTTCATTCACGATAGCGGCGACAAACAACGCGACCTACTGGGGGTGGCAATCCCCGAAGACCGTGCCCTGATCCACTGGGAACACCGCCATCAATTTTCCGAGTCCCTTTCCGTTATCCTGGATTTGGACTATTGGAGCGACTCTGAAGTCGTGCGGGACTTTCGGCCCAAGGAGTTTTATCCGGTGCAACAGACGGACACCTTTATTCAAGCCGAGTACACGGGAAACAACTCCGTCCTGACGGGTCTGACCCGACTCAATCTGAATCGCTATTTTCAAGTTCAGGAGCGCCTGCCGGAGCTCCAATTCAGCCTGCTGCCGATGTTGATTGGGCCCCAACCGCTCGCCCTCTACCAGCGGGCGCACGCCTCCGTCGTACGCTTGCGCGAGGATGCCCCATTGACGGGTCCCACCCTTCGCAGCGATCGGATCAACGTCTACTACGCATTGAGCCGTCCCTACCTGCCGCGGGAATGGCTCTCGCTCAAACCCGTCGTCGGCGCCCAGGTCACTCATTACGCAAAAACCGCGACCGCGTCGGACAAGGGCCACTACACTCGGGTGCTGGGAGAGGTCGGATTGGATGCTGAGCTGCGAACCAGCGCAACGTATGAGGTCCGCAATCCCTCATGGAAAATAGAAGGGCTCCGCCATCTGCTCACGCCACGGCTGGGTTACCGGTACCTTCCCAGCGGTTCACGAGGCCGGGTCCACCTGCCGCAAATCGACCGTCGCGCGTTCGCGACGTACCTTCAACCGCTCGACCTTGGCGACCAGCGCAACGTGGACGAAATCGATGACCAGAACACCATTCGGCTGCAGTTGGACAACCTTCTGCAAACCCGGGACACAGACTACGGGTCCCGAAATTTGGTCCACTTCAACCTCGCGGTCGACCTGCGTCTCGATCGGTCCCCGGGCGAGCGCACGCTCTCCGATTTGCATACGGAGCTCAGCCTGACACCGACTCGCTGGATGCGATTCGACGTCTATCAGCGCTACGCTCCCTCCGCTGGCAAACTGAGAGAACTGAATACCGGATTGACCATCACCAACAGCGAATGGTGGTCCCTGCGCCTCGGCACCCACTACCTGGAACGCAGCATCGAAGAGTACGTAGCCGAAGGCACCGTCCGCTTCAACGAGGTCTATGAAGCGTTTGCCCGAATGCACTACGACTCTCGCCAGGCTCGGTTCGTCCAGCAGACCTACGGTATCCACCATACGCTCGATAACCTTTGGGTGCTGAGCTATGGCTTCAACTTCTACGAAGGACGCCGCCGCGAGGGTTCGTTTGGATTTGTGGTCGAAGTCGACGCGGCCCGGTTCTGAGCGTGCCATGGCTTCCGGATCCCACTCCATTGCCTTTCGGCAGGCTGCTCTCTTTCAATCCCTGTGGTCGCAGGTCGCCCCCCACGTTCGAGCCGACCGGGCCCTGCCCGCGCGTTTCGAACGCGTGCTTCGGCAGCATCGTGGGTTTGGTTCTCGCGATCGGCGACTCTATCGGGAGCTCTTTTACACGACACTCCGTTTTCTCCCCTGGCTCGAAACAGGCACCAAGGGGCCGAGTGACGACGAGGTCCGTCTGCTCGTCTGGTTAAGTGCGAGCATTCCCGCCACACAGCCCTTGAAGGAGGCGTTGGTCGCGGACTGGCCCGCCCTCCCGGTGAGCACGACTGAACGAGCCGCGCTCGCGCAGTCCCTCGGGAGATCTCGCGCCTCCGTTCCACTTTTACCCGATTGGTTCAACCAGGAATGCCCGGCTGATTTTTGCCGCACCGACTACGATACATTGACCTCGCGGGCTCCACTTTGGATTCGTCTGCAGACGAGCGACCCAAGGACAGTCGAGGATGAATTTTCAAAGCGCGGTTGGACCTGGGACCTTTCGACGCTCCTACCGGAAGCATGGCGCCTCGCGACGGAAGTCGATGTGGAGTCCACGCAGGCCTTTCTTCGCGGTCAGCTTGAAGTCCAGGATGTCGGTTCCCAGTGGGTGCTTCATCAAGCCGGTCCACAGAAGGGAGAACAGTGGCTCGACGCGTGTGCAGGGGCGGGTGGAAAGACCCTTCAGCTGGCCCGTCTGGTCGGACCCGAAGGCACCGTGATCGCACACGACATTAGGCCGGCGGCCCTGACCGAGCTACATTCGCGCGCGAGCCGGGCCCGACTCGGCAACGTCCGCAGTGTGTATGAGGTGACCGGAGCGTACGATGGAGTCTTGGTGGATGCGCCTTGCAGTGGCACCGGCACGTGGCGTCGAGCTCCCCACCTAAAGTGGTCCACCCACCCCAGCACGCTGATCGAAATGTTCGGGTTGCAATCCGAAATTCTCACGCGATTCGCTCCGTTCGTCAAACCCGGCGGCCGCTTGGTCTATGCCACCTGCTCTCTCTCGCGCTCGGAAAACGAGGACGTCGTGACCCACTTTCTGCGGAACCATCCAGAGTTTTCGATTTGGCCGCGATCTCCCGAGGCGCGAAGCGACTCGAACCGGGTTGGTGATACCCTTTTGCCTTCACGTTTCGATTCCGACGGCTTTTTCGTCGCAACGCTAGTGCGCTCGCGGAACTGAAGCGGATCGGTCTGATCCCGATCGCGCTTTTTCATTGCCGAGAACGGACGCTGGCCAACCATGCCAAGATCTGTGGTTCCCGACGCTGACTATCGCATCAAGCTACCTGCCTTCGAAGGGCCGCTCGATCTGCTGCTCTTCCTCATTCGGAAGAACGAGCTGGATATCTACGATATACCCATCGAATCGGTCACGCGGCAATACATCGATGTGCTCCGGTCGATGCAGCAGTTCGACTTGGAAATTGCCGGAGAGTTCTTCGTCATGGCTGCCACCTTGATGGAAATCAAGAGCCGGATGCTGCTGCCCAAGGGCCACGCCGCAATCGGTCCGGACGACGACGACGATGCCATGGATCCGCGCTGGGAGCTCGTGCACCAACTCCTGCAATACAAGAAGTTTAAGGAGGCGGCAGGCGGACTCGCCTCGCTCGCTCAGTTTGAACAGGACAAGTTGCCCCGACAGGTCGTCGAAGCCATTGCCTCGGAACACGAGCGGCCTTTGAAGTCGGTCGATCGGATTGAGCTCTGGAATGCGTTCAATATCGTCCTTCGGCGCCTGGCAGAAAAGTTGGTCGTCGGCGAAATTCGCGACGAACAGGTCACGGTGGCTGACCAAATGGAAAGTCTACTCATTCGCGTACAAACACAGAAGTCCTTCATCTTCTCTGACTTATTCCCCGAGAAAGTGACCCTGCGGGTCTTGGTGGCGACGTTTCTTGCTGTCCTCGAGCTGACACGTCTCCGCAAACTTCGGATCAGGCAGGACGAAGCGTTTACCGACATCGTGTGTCAGGCGGTGGAAGAAACGGTTGCACCCGGCGATCATCTTGAAAAGTCGCTTGAATCCCCATCTGAAGAACGCACGTTAGCTTCGTGAGCAAGAAGCCCTCCAAGCCATCCCGGAAAGCCCCAAAGGTATCCGCCAAGTCGGAACTTGTGGGCGTCGGGCTTGATAACGACGACGGGCACAAGCGTGTGACTTCAGGGGAACAGTTCACGCTGGTCGGAGGCTCAGCTGAAACCCACGAGCGAATGACGGAAACGGTCATCAAGACGTTTGAGGAGCTCAAACGACGGGATCGCAGACTGGAAACCGTCGAACCGAAGGAACTCGCCGACATTCTCCACAAGTCAACTCCCCGCTAAGGTACCATCGCACGTCCAAACCTCCATCGACACTCCCATGTCTGCCAACACTACGGAACTCACCACCGCCAACTTTAAGGCCGCGATCGCGGCCTCCACGCCGGTCTTAGTCGATTTTTGGGCTCCTTGGTGCGGACCTTGCAAGGCAATTGCCCCTGCCTTGGAAGAACTCGCAGTCGAGCTCAAAGGAAAGCTGACCATCGCAAAGGTGAACGTCGATGACAACGACCAGCTCGCCGCCGAGTACAATGTCAGAGCGATTCCAACCATGTTGCTCTTCAAGGGCGGAAAAGTGGCCGAAACGTTCGTCGGCATGATGCAAAAGGCTGCTCTGAAGGATAAACTGCTGGCCAAGCTGTAGAGCAGACGAGGAGCGCGGCCGCATTCCGCCGGTGTTTCTTTGGGCTGGCTATCAGGACCTCTGAACGAGGATGAGCCCCAGTCCTAACGCGGTCGCATAGAGGGCAAGGTATCGTCCGGTCGATCCGAGGAGCTCGATTAACTCTCGTGGCGTCCGGGCGTTCCTCAGCGTCAGCACCTGTCTCGTCGCTATGTACGCCAACCCGAGCGGGGCGAGTACGGGTGCCCCGTGGCCTCGTCGCCAAAGTTCGACCGGGACCGCAAATGCCACGAGATGGGCAACAAGAAACTGAATGCGGGCGAACGTCTTTCCGAAACGGACCACGGTGGTTCTTTTCCCAGCCTTCGTGTCCGTCTCTGCATCACGGTAATTGTTCGCGACGAGAATGTTCGCGGCCAAGCAACCGACCGCCACGGCACCGAGCCACACCTCACTCGTGGGGCGACCCGCCTGAACGAAATAGGTGGTTCCAACCGCAACCAGTCCGAAAAAGATAAACACAAAGAGATCGCCCAGACCATTGTAACCAAGCGGAAAGGGACCTCCTGTGTAAGTATACCCGCAGAGGATACTCGATACACCGACAAGCAGCAGCGGCCAACCACCGAAGCGCAGGAGCGTCAGCCCGACCAAAAACGCAGCGAGGAAAACCGCCGCAGTGGCCCACTTCATGACGTGAGGCGCAATGAGGCCGGCCGCCACGGCTCGTGTAGGGCCGACGCGGTCCTGGGTGTCCGCCCCTTTCACAAAATCATAGTAGTCGTTGGCAAAGTTGGTTCCGATTTGGACCAGGATCGCAAAGGCCAGACACGCACATGCGGCAGGTGCATGAAATGCACCATCCCGCCAGGCAAACGCCGACCCCACCAGAACGGGAGCCAAAGCGGCCGGCAGTGTTTTGGGTCGTGTCGCGGAGAACCAAATCCCAACGATCTGCTGGATCGTCACCGGGCGGGCCTCTGGTTTGGGCTTATGCTTCGAGCGGTCGACATTTCACGTTACTCCGGCAAGCCTTTGACGCCACCCGTCGATCCGCGGAGAACGGTGGCACCGTAGTTGCCCTAGCGCAGCACGCCGTTCCTGCAGGATGTGAAGATGGAGTCTCGCCGTGCGCCCTCAAAGGCTCTGACAGAAGCGGGCGAGACGACCCACTCCTTTTTCGATGATGGCGTCACTGGTCGCGTAGCTCAATCGCAGATACCCTTCCGCCCCGAAGGCGCTTCCCGGTACGGCTGCAACTTTTTCTTTTTCAAGAAGTTGAGCACAGAACTCCTGATCCGGGAGACCAAACTTGGAGATATTCGGGAAGAGGTAAAAAGCCCCTTGAGCCAAAAGGCAGGAAATACCCGGAATGCCATTCAATGCCGCATGCAGCGCCTTCCGCCGTCGATCGAACGCAGCTAGCATTTGGGCCAGGGCAGCCGCGGTCTTTTCCTTTTCCGTGAGTGCCGCCAAAGCCCCGTATTGGGCAAAAGTCGTCACGTTGGACGACATCTGGCTCTGCAACTCAGAAATCGCCTTTGCGATTGGAGCGGGGGCAACCGTGGTTCCAATGCGCCATCCGGTCATGGCATACGTCTTGGAAAAGCCTGCCACGACGATGGTACGGGCTTCCGCCTCCTTGCTCAGGGTCGCAATACAGGTGGGACGCGCGCCATCGTAAACAAGGTGCTCGTACATCTCGTCCGAGAGAATGTAGAGGTTGTGACGGACCGCCACGTCCACCAGCGCCACCAACTCTTCGCGCGAGTAGACTGCGCCGGTGGGGTTGGAAGGGGAATTGAGAATCAGCAGTCGGGTTCTGGGCGTGATCGCGGCCTCGAGCTGCGCCGGCGTAAGTTTAAACCCCGTGCGGTCATCAGCGAGAACGAGCTTTGGCACCGCGCCGGCCAACTTCACCATCTCCGGATAACTGACCCAAAACGGTGCCGGTACAATGACCTCGTCACCCGGGGAACAGGTCGCCAGCACGCCCAGGTAACAGGAAAACTTGCCTCCGGGCGAAACGATCACCTGGGAGGGCGCAACCTTGAATCCATATTCCGCGAGATAGCGGCCGGCAATGGCGGCGCGCAGCGGCTCGATCCCCGGGGTCGGAGCGTATTTCGTTTTTCCCGACATCAGGGCGGCGGCACAGGCATCCTTGATGTGTTGCGGGGTGTCGAAGTCGGGTTCGCCGGCGGCGAATCCACAGACATCTTCGCCCGAGGCTTGCAGAGCCTTGGCTTTCGCATCCACCGCCAGGGTTGGCGAGGGGGACACGTTAAGGGCCCAGGTGGAGAGTTTTGCGGGTAGACTGCTCATGGACAAATCAACGAAGACCTAATGTTTCCTGCCCACCAAAAGCAAGGCCGCGCTGAACATTGCGCGGCCTGGCAGGAGTACCCCGGTATTAGTCCGGGAAACAGGGACTGTGATCAGCGCTTCTTCTTGGCCGGAGCCTTGGCGGGCGCACCGGGAAGACTGTCGATCGCGGCACGCAGGAGCTCGCCGGCGCTGGTGCGCTTGACGCGAGCCTGACGCTGGAGGTTTTTCTTCAGTGTATCCGGGAGACGCACCGAAATTTGGCGATGCTCGGGACGGTCGACCTGGAAGGCGCCGTAGTCGAATTGCTCGAGAGCAACTCGAATGACTTCGCTCACAGACTTAAGTCCGCGCTTGGCACGGCAAGATTCAATCTTGTCGATAAGCGTGAGCGGAAGCTCGAATGTAACGGGATTTGCGACGGGAGTTTTCTTTTTGGCCATGGCTTGAAAAGCAGTGAAACAAACGGGTTTTGAAGACCTAGAATGCGTAGTGACGATCCGGCAACGCAAATCTTTTCGAGCGGAACGGATTCAGTCTCATTGCAGGTGGCACGACGTAGTGGCGAGAAGAGATGCGCCTTTGGCACGGAATACTGGAAAATTACCTACCACCGGAGTCTGCACGGGCGGGAGTCCCACCGTGAGCCACACCAACCGACCGCCCGGACCAACCCGGTGTGAAGGTATCGGCTTTACGGTCGCGCGGGTCAGATCGATAAAAAACTCAACCCCGAGATCTCAGCCCAAAGCAATCAGGGAACTACGAACCGTTTCGTAGGCGTCCTGGGGTGACTCCACTACCCGCCACGCCCGGGAAACGACGTCGCGATGCACCGGACGTCCTTGGCGTATGAGGATAGTACGGACACCCAAAGCCGCTCCGGCAAGCACATCGACATCGGCATCGCCGACAAAAAGAACCTCGGATGCAGACATTCCCAGTCGATGAAGAATTTCAGTCAAGCCCGAGGGGTCCGGCTTATGGGAAGGAAAGTCGTCTCCGCAAACCACCGTCTCAAACCAAGGCGAAAGCGTTTGTTCACGAAAGATCCATTCTGCGGATTTTCTGTCTCGCCCTGTCCAGATTCCCAAGCGGAGGGAGTGGGATTTCAGGTCGGAAAGCAGGTCCTTCATGCCGGGAAACGGCTGGATGAGGCTCCAATTTTCAGTAGAAAAAGCGATCAGGCGACGCATGGCCGTTTCTACTTTTCTCGCATCGCCCAAGAGCGCAGAAAACGTCCGCTCCGGAGGAGCACCCAGGAGCAGGAAGAGCTCATGGTCGTCCATTGGGGGGAGAAACGGGGAAAGCGCGTGCGCATAAGCGCGAAGCACCATCGGCATACTGTCCACCAAGGTACCATCGAGATCGAACACGATGGCCCGCACGTCATCCGATTTGGTCAGCATCATGGCTCAACCCTGGTCAATTCGGTCCGGGGCGGTTGAAACGCCGTGCCCAACTCGTCGGGGGAGAACAATGCCTGGGAAAAAGTCAGTTCAAGTGCGGCCGCAGTGACACTGAATCGCGTCTTGTTTCGCGTGATTTCGTTGCGCACATCGATCGTCTTCACCATCCAGCGCTCACCCCACTTTTTGAGGTCGAGGACGGAAACCGATTTCTCGACCACCCCGCGGTCGCCCAGCTGTTCAACCTGAACGAGCGCATTATACTGGGTGTCCAGAAATACGCGTACACCCGTCAGGGTGGGCTGCCACTCGGTCCACTCAACCGGAGGATAGAAGAGGAACGCGTGCGCGGGACGACCGCGAACCTTCCGAACACCTTCAAACTCGAATTCAGGCCAATCCAAAAATGGCATTTGCAGATCAAAGGGCGTCAAATCCGTATCAGAGAGCCGTTCGAAATAGGAACTGCCGCCCAGGGTCTCGATCGCCAGCGCGCTACCCTGCCGCCACCTCCAAACCTTTGGACGGGCACCGCCGACGACCAGCAAACGCGTGCTCCCCTTCCCCTCCTCGGTTGAGGGAGGATCCAGTTCGATGCGGCGGTGCGCGATCGATTCGATTCTCGTATCCCAAAGTCGACCCGTGACGCTCCGCTCCGGTCCCCGCCTTGGCAGAACACGCAGCTGAAACTCCAGGTAAAACGCGTCCCCCGCCCCTGCATTTCGAAATTCATCCAGAACCTTCCGGCCTAGCTCTTGATCAGGGCGCCTAAGCTGTACGTAGTCCGGAATCGGACGGTAACGCTTCTGTTGGGCCACGGCGACGGATGGACAAAGCGCAGCCACCACCAAGGCAGAAAAAAGGCAGGCGGTGCAGGCCGCCTGCCAAAATCGTACCGTCCCAAAGGACGTCATGATCGGTGGAACTCCAACTACGGATTCGTCTTGGGCTGCTCGGCCGGGGTCGCCGCAGGCGCCGGGACTGAAGCAGGTGTCGGAAGCACCGCTTCCGGAGCGGTCGACGTGCCGGCGGGAACCGCGGGCGCTCCGGTCGAAATCGAAGGCAAAACGCTGCCGCTCGCTACGGCATGCTTGCGCTGATAAATGTGCCCCAGATACAGCACAAAACTCAGCACGAAAAACGCGATGGACGCCTTGATGGTCGCGCCGGACAGGACATTGCCGGTCTCGGCACCAAAGGCCGCCTCAGCCGCGCCTCCACCCATGGCCGCTCCCACTCCGCCGTCCTTGGCCTTCTGCGCGAGCACGACCAAGACCATGAACAACGAAATGAGGATGAGAACGAACGTCAGAATTCCGATGAGAATGCCCATGTGTAAAGGATGACTGAAGCGAACGACCCTCCTGATTGTCAATGCCTGGCTGGCCCCCATTCCTCAAAGCAGCATAACCTGTTGCACTAGATCGAGTAGTCACCCGGACGAATGTCATCCGGGGACGCGATTGTGGTCGCACCATCTACTTTTTCCCGCTTCCGATCATAAAAGATGCGGACATCCGACTTCACACCCAATCCTCCGGACAATTGTTGAAGAAGATTGGAAGCCCGGAGCAAGGCACGCTTCGTACTCATGGTGAGATTCGATTCCGCAGCGAAAATATTGTCGCGCCCGATCTTCTGCATTGCCCCGGAGCGCACCAGGACGCGTTCGACCTCTTCATTGATGCCGCTGATCAACAGGTGGCGCTTGGTCCGTTGAAGGTACTCGTGGAGCTGAAGAAGCGACATCACCGAGGTCGCATCCAGATGGCGTGCATTCTTCATCCGAAGAATCACTACCTTGATCTGGTCGTCGTCCGCCAGATAGCGGACCTGCTCCTGAAACAAGTCGGCGGCGCCGAAAAAGAGTTCACCCTCCACGTGAACAATCGATATGGCCGAGTTTCTCCGCTCCTTCTTGTCCTCCAGTTCCGCCAGCTGGCCGACCTCGTTGAAACCGTATTCAACCAGGGAGGGAGCGCTTGCCTTTCGAAGGAACAACGCCAGCGATACGCCGATTCCAACGTACACCGCGGTGTCCAACTCCAGGAAGAGGGCGGCGACCAGCGTAACCCAGAATACGACCGCATCCGAGCGGGTGGCTCGGCGAGTGATCCGTATCTGCTCAAAATTGATCAGTCGTATCGCGACCAGAATCAAGTAGGCCGCCAAAGCGGCAATCGGAATGTAGTTTATCGCCGCCGCACTGACGCTGATGATGGCCAGGACGATCGCGCTGGAGATAATCGATGCGGCCTGTGTCGCCGCGCCCGCCTGGTAGCTGACCGCACTCCGAACAAACGACGACGATCCTGGCATCGCGCCAAAGGCAGTGGAGGCAATATTGCCCGCTCCCATCGCGACAAGTTCCTGGTTGGCGTTCACTTTTTGACCTGACCGCGCTGCCATTGACTTCGAAATCGAGATGGTTTCAAGCATGCCGAGTATGGCCGCGGCCAGCGCCACACTGGCCAATTGAGGAACGAGCTCGAGCCCCGCTTCGTTGGTGGGAAACCCAACAAAGAGAGGCATCTGTCCTGCGACTTCCCCTGCATCCTTGACCATGGGAACATGAAACGCCGCGAGATTATAGGAAATCGACAAAACGCCGAACAGCCCCAGCACGATCAAGCCTTCCGGCCAGCTCGGACGAAGCCGGCGCAACAAAATCATGAGAAGCAAACTCGCGATTCCCACACCGGCGGTCATCGGGTTCAGATCAAAACGGACCACACTCACCAGCACGTGACGGATCGTCCCAGGCAGACTGACATCCGCCGCACGACCCAGCCCGAGCAGATTTCCCACCTGGCCCATTCCAATCAACACGCCGACCGCGGTCCCGTAGCCGACGATCACGGTGCGTGAAATGAAATGGGTAAGGTTGCCCAATTTGAAGAAACCCGCCGCCAACTGAAGGGTCCCCATCATGAACCCCACGACGAGTACTTTCTGGAGAGAGGTCAGCGGGACATCGCTCACCGTGAGCAATGCCCCCGCGAGGATGATCGAGATGGTATTGGTGGGACCAAAAACCAAATGGTAGGAGGTGCTGAAAACCGCACACACGGCGGCGCCAACGATCGCCGTCGCCAACACGGCCTGCACCGGCAACCCGACCACCAACGCAAAACCCACCGCCTGAGGGATCGTCACGATCGCAATCATCACGGCTGCGTACGAGTCGGCGCGGAGCTTCTGCCACGAATAGCCACGTAGCTCGCGCCAAAAAGGCGGAACCGGATCGTAGCGCAGGTAGTCGGCTACGTCGTTCAGTCCATCCACGGCATCATGCAGGACGCGTCCAGCGGCCTGCTCTGCACGTTTCGGGAAAAGCACCCGCGTTGCCTGTCGCCACCACATTGCCCCAATCAATCGGAGTGGCGAACCACGCCAAGTTAATTCCTATAAAAATTTAGGAATTAAAACCCAGTGATTAAGTGGGAATAACAGAATCTGGCGATCAACAATGTGATGAAGAAGCGGCGACTCTTTGCCCACACTCGAGCGCCTAGGCCTCAATGCCAAGTTTCTCGAGAATGCGGTGCAAGTCGTCATTGCCCGCATAGTTGATGACGATTTTGCCCTTTTTGGGTGAATGCTGAAGGGAGACACGCGCCCCCAGGTGGGACACGAGTTTCTTCTCGATGCTGGTGATCGCGGCGGACTCGACAGCCGGCACCGCTCTCCCCTGTGGGTGTGCTCCGCCTGCAATCGACGGCTTGCGTGCGTCCACCAGCCGTTCTGTTCCACGCACGCTCAATCCTTCTTCGATCACGCGCCGCGCCAGAACTGCACGCTGCGCCGCATCCTCCACCCCCAACAAAACTTTGGCGTGTCCGACCGAAAGCAACCCCTTGCCGAGATACCCTTGGAGTTCACCATCGAGGAGCAGCAGGCGCAAGGAGTTCGCCACGGTCGCCCTACCCTTGCCTACGCGTTCCGACGCCGCCTCCTGAGTCAGGTCGAAGTCCCGGATCAGGCTCGCATATCCATAGGCTTCTTCAATCGGATTGAGCCCTTCGCGCTGGAGATTCTCAATCAAACCCAGTGCCGCGGACGAGGCATTGCTCGCCTCTACGATCCGCGCCGGGATGGTCTTGATCTTGAGCAGTTGAAACGCGCGCCAGCGCCGTTCACCTGCGACCAGCTGATACTTTTCGCCGACCTTTCTGACTACAATGGGCTGAAGGAGTCCCTCACTCCGGATGCTTTCGGCCAATTCCTGCAGCTGGTCGGCTGACAGCTCACGACGCGCCTGATAAGGACTGGCTTCAATCGCCGATACGCTGATCTCCAAAAACCCGTTGGACGGCGCGGGTCCGGCGGTGCGCGACTCAGCGGCCGAAGGAGCGTTGGGTTTGGCGACGACTTTGGGAGCAGCGGCCGCTATCAAGCCACCAAGGCCGCGACCGAGACGAGATTTGGGAGCTGCCATTTTGATTTATTTTCCGCCGGGGACAAAAAGCACCTGACCGACCTGGATTTTCGAAGGATCGGTCAACTTGTTCGCATTGATGATATCCTGAACCTTGGCTCCGGTCTTTTTCGCAATCGTGGCCAGAGTCTCGCCCTTCTGTACAGTGTAACTCACGCCTTCCTTGGGAAATTCCTCCGAGAACGCCACCGGGGCGCGGCTGGTCTGATTCTTGGCCAGCGCCTGCAAAGCCAGATCCGTCTGCTGGGCAAGCCGGTCAATCTGTTTACCCACGAGTTCGAGGGTTTCCGAGCGCGAAGCCACCACCGCGGACTTCAGCGACCGATTCACATCCGCAATGGCCTCATTCACCTGCGCCACCGTCGCAAAGGTCTTCGCCCCCGCGTCCACCTGTGCCTTGAGGAGTCCGTTTTCCCTCTCCAGTTGCTCCACGCGGAGCGACAATTCACCGACCCGTTGGACCGCGAGACGAACATCCTCTCGTAGATTCGCAAATTCTACGTTGGATTGCCCCCATACGCTCGCACTGGTGCCCAGGAGGAGGAAGAGTAAACCACGCATGCCTCGCATTGTGTTGAAACGGTCGTGAGAAAACAAGCGGTGGTTTGTTTCCGCTCGCTCCAAGTCGTGAGGGAGAGTCCCTGTCCGGCGAATACCAGATCAAACGTCGAGTGGCTTGTTGGAAAACGGCACGGACGAGACCAGCGCAGGCATGGGCGCGGACGGGATCACCCAACCTTCCGGCACCCGATAGCCCCGAAGAAATTCCTCCGCGGAGAGCATTCGGCCGCCTGGGCGTTGCAACCTCCGAAGGCGAATGGATCCACGACCGCAAACCACCCGGACGGCACCCGCCTCGGTCAAAATCAACAAGCCGGGAGGCCGTTCGCTCGGGCCTTTGTCCGGCATCGCCTCGTCAGCCACGGCCAAACCCAGCTTGACCTGCAGCCCGCCCAGATCAACGGAGCACGCTGGCCAAGGGAACAACCCATTGATCCGGGCCGCCACGTCTACCGCTTCACCCGTGAAATCAAGGACCCCATCCGATTTCAAAAGTCTCCGGCAATAGGTGGCCAAACCGTGCACCTGTTCGGTGAAGACCAGCGTGCCAGCCGCCAGTTGCGGCAGGTTTCGCTGCAAGAGCCTTACGCTGCAAACAGCGAGGCGCTGCTCGACGTCGTAAGCCGTGTCGTCAGGCGCAATCGGTGTCTTTTCCACGTCCGCAACCGGTCCGGCATCGAGCGCCCGCACAATCCGCATCAGGGTCACTCCCGTTTCCACCTCGCCGGCGGCGATGGCGGTCTGGATCGGGGATGCTCCGCGGTAACGCGGCAAGAGCGAAGTATGGAGGTTGAGCGTGCCCAGCCTGGGCACTCCAATAAACGCGTCGCGCAAGATGTGCCCATAGGCCATCACCAACGACACGTCGGGCTGCAAGGATTCGAGGATGCGCTGGCTCGCCTCATCGACTCGCTGCGGTTGATGGACTGGAAGGTCGAGACCTGACGCCCAGGTCTTGATCGCGTTGGCAGCCAGCTGCTGTCCACGTCCGCAAGGCCGGTCTGGCTGAGTGAATACGCCCACCAGCACTATCCCACTCTGCGCGTCTCTCGCCATCCACTCTAGGAACGGAAGGGCAATCGGGTCTGAACCCAGGAAAGCGACTCGAAGTCGCCGTGAAGGCGGCGGCAGGGGGTTCACGAGATCAATTGCACCTCATCGGCTGTCGGCCAGGTGGCGATCAATCCTCGATCGTTTCATTCTGGGGCAGGTTTTCGAGCAACTTCTGCCGATTCCTGGGGGTCCGTCGCGCACTCTTGGCTTCTCGATCGATCGCTGAATCCGGACCACTGACCTGACGACCGCTGCCCCGCGAATCACGTTCCTTTCCAACGAGGTCAAACAGCACCGGGCAGCCGGCCAGTTCAAACTCATTGACGATTCCGGCTTCAAGGTAGCGACGATAGCTTTCGGTGAGTTTTTCTTCGCGGTTGCAAAAGAGCTTGATGCGAAACGGCCGGTTCCCGGTTTGTGTCGCGTAGTAAATCCGAAACCGTCTTCCCCCGATCGCAGGGGGAGGATTGCGCTCCGCCAGATACCCGAGGACGTCGTTGAGTTTCGCGGTCGGAAGTTTTCGATCCAGCTCCCGGTGCAGACGAACCGCCGAGTTCAGCATGCGGTCCACTTCGTATCCACTCATGGCTGATACGAAGATCAACGGAGAACCCGGGGTGAAAAAGAGCCGCTCAAAGAGCGCCTTCTCGTACTTCTGACGGTAATCCCTTTCACTGTCGTACCCTTGGATGCCCAACGGGTCCTTGAAGGCCTGATGCACGAGATCCCACTTGTTCACCACGACCACGATGGGTTTATGCTCCTTCACCGCCTCACCCGCGATCGCCTTGTCCTGCTGTGTGACCCCGTCGAGTGCATCGAGGACGAGGAAAACGACATCCGTGTTCTTGATCGCATCGAGCGAGCGCAGGCGCGAGAAATATTCGACCGGTGAAGCAAGCTTGGTTTGGGCTCTGATGCCAGCGGTATCAATCAGGCGGAACGGATGCTGCTTTCCATCACGTCCCTTGAACTCAAACGGAATCTCAACCGCGTCGCGGGTCGTTCCAGGAGTGGGACTCACGATGAGTCGATCGCTTTCGAGCAGGCGATTGCTCAGAGAGGACTTCCCGACGTTCGGTCGTCCGATGAAACACACGCAAAGCGGGTCAGCCGCCGTCTTTTCGCTGGCCTCATCACTTTCGGGCGGACCCAGCCGGCGCAGGACCTCATCTCGCAGCTCTCCCTCTCCACGACCGTGCTCCGCCGACACGTACACGGGTTCGCCAAGTCCGAGCCGATGCACCTGGCCCGTTTCTATCTTTTCCTCTCCAAAATCCGCCTTGTTGACGACAAGAATGACGTTCTTGCGCATCCGACGAAGACGGGTCGCGACCGTCTCATCCAGCGGCGTGACTCCTTCCAGTCCATCCAGCACAAAGAGGATCACATCCGCTGCTTCGATTGCGAAGTCCACTTGTTGTTCAGAGGCACGGATCAGCTCACGCGAAGATTCGCCGCCCTTCAGCCCCAAGCCACCGGTGTCGAGCAAGGTGTAGGCACCATCCGCAATTTGCGCGGTAAGCACGTCCCGGGTGACCCCAGGCTGGTCGTGGACAATGGAAATGCGCTTGCGTGCAAGCCGGTTGAAGAGGCGGCTCTTACCGACATTAGGACGACCAACAATGGCAACAGTGCGGGACATGGTAGACAGGGATCTGCTCGAGACACGCTGATCAAGACCGCGTTCGCGCGGTGATCGTCGGTCGTCAGGCTTAGCTCACACCATCAGGTCCCGACGCGCTCAGTACAATCAGGTTCGTCGCGAAGAGAGGAAACGATCAATGCGATCACAAGCGACGCCAATCTGCTCGTAGCTGGTCGCAAAGCAGGCCCGAACGTGGCCGCGACCATTTTCACCAAAGGCGATCCCAGGCACCACTGCCACCTTCTCCCGCTCCAGCAATCCGACTGCAAACTCTCGCTCCGTCAGTCCGGTCGAACGAACGTCCGGGAAGGCATAAAATGATCCTCGAGGTAGATGACAAACAAGCCCTAACTCGTTGAAACGACGCACAATAAGGTCGCGCCGACGGTGATACTGTTCCCGCATCTTGAGCACCCCATCCCAGCCGTGAGTGAGTGCTTCCAAGGCACCTTCCTGGGCGATGATCGAGGCACACATCATGGCATATTGGTGCACTTTCATCATCGCATCAATGAGCACAGCCGGTCCGCAGGCGTACCCGATGCGCCAACCTGTCATGGCAAAAGCTTTGGAAAACCCGTGCAGGAACACGGTTCGTTCCGCCATGCCCGGCAAACTGGCAATGCTTACATGGGTGCCCTCAAACGTAAGTTCCGAGTAGATCTCGTCACTCAGGACCAGGAGGTCCTTCTCCCGGCAAAATTCCGCGATCTTCTCCAGCTGCTCCCGATTGCATGTCCCACCTGTCGGATTGCAGGGCAGATTCAACATCAAGATTTTCGCTCCCGGCTGCCAGGCTGCCCTCAGGGCCTCCGCCGTCAGCGCAAATCCATCCTTGGCGAAGGTTGGGACAGCAATGCCGACCCCATGGACAAGCGTAATGCTGGGATGGTAAGAGACGTAGCAAGGCTGGTGGAACATCACCTTGTCCCCGGGATTGCAAAAGGCCCGGAAAGCCAGGTCGAGCGCTTCGGATACGCCCACCGTGACAATGACCTGATCCTCGGGTCGATAGTGCACGGAAAAGTGTTCCGCCACATAGGTCGAAATGGCCTTCCGCAACTCGAGCAAACCGAGATTCGAGGTGTAGTAGGTCTTTCCCCGTTCCAGTGCGAAAATGGCGGCCTCGCGCACATGCCACGGCGTCACGAAATCGGGCTCACCTACGCCCAATGAAATCACGTCCTGCCCCTTCATCTTGGCCACCAGTTCAAAGAAGTCGCGGATGCCACTTCTGGGCAATGTGGCGATATGACCCGCGACCCAACGCTGAGAGTTGTCGCTCATAAGGATACGTCAATTGTCCGGCCTTAGGGCGCTACGGTCAAACGCGTGCTGGGCGATTCCTCCCGCTCCAACAGGTAGCCTTGCTCCTTGTAGCAACGGAGCATGAAGTGCGTGGAGGTGGAAAGGACGCCCTCAATGGTCGAAAGCTTTTCCGACACGAAGCCCGCCACTTTCTGCAGGGAACTTCCACGGACAAAAACCAGCAGATCATACCCGCCGGACATGAGGTAGGCCGATTCCACTTCGTCGAACCGACTGATTCTCTCCGCCAGCCGGTTGAATCCCCCGCCGCGCTCCGGCGTGATTTTCACTTCAATCACGGCACGAACCGCCCCGGCCGCCTCTCCTTCTCCAGACAGGTCGAGCACCGGACGCCATCCCAGAAAGATCCGTTCCTTCTTCAACTGCTCAAGGTGTTGGTCGACTTCTTCCGTCGACAATCCAAGCACGTGCGACATCTGCGCGGTGGAGAGGTTACTGCCTTCAGTTAACAGCTTGAGAACAGGATTCATGGCTCGGGGCATGCTCGCAGAGTTTGAAAGCAGGAATCCACCTAATTCTTTTGCGCGACTCGCAGCGGTCGATCGCTCAAACGGGCACAGATCATCTTGGTTCGCGGCAAACCAACCTATTGACGGACCGTGTTGGGAGTGACGATACTGGGTAATCTTCCTTCGATGAGCAACGGTCCCGGCCCCTCGGCCCCAACGCCAGCGTCCCCCCCTCCTTCGGCTTCCGCACCCGCCGCAACGGTTGCCACGATCAAGCCCACCGACTTGCGAGGGATTCTTAAGTACGTGCCTCGGTTTCAGGGCCAAATATTCGTCATTGCGTTGGACGGTTCGATCGTTGCGGACGATAACTTCGGAAACCTACTGGTCGACATCGCGGTTCTCCGGTCTCTTGGGATCAAGGTGGTTTTGGTCCATGGAATCGGGCAGCAGCTCCTCGAACTTTCCGTCCTCCGGTCGATTCCTGTCACAAACTCCGATGGCACGGGCCTAACGGATGCAGCCACGCTGGATTTGGCCATCCGGGCGTCCGCCCGCGTTTCCCACCTGCTCCTGGAAGGCTTGACGCAAAACTCCCTCAAGGCCGCGCTCACTAACGCCGTGCGTGCCCTGCCGATCGGAATCATCAAGGGCATCGATCAACAATTCACCGGTAAGGTGGAGCGGGTGGACCGGGACTTCATCACCCACATTCTAGATGAGGGCATCGTGCCGATCATCCAACCCATCGGGTTTGGACCGGATGGAAAATCCCTTCGCATCAATTCCGACTCCCTGGCCGCCGAACTGGCCGAAGCGCTGCAAGCCACCAAGATCATCTATCTGACTCCGGCGGCAGGCTTGGAGATCGACTCCGAAGTGCGGAGGGAGATTTCAATCGAGGCCTTGCGGGAAATCCTCCGCACCCGGCCGGAGAGGATCGCAGAATCCGTGCGCAGCAAGGCAACGCATGCGGTCAAAGCCATCGAAACCGGAACCCCGCGCGTCCACCTGGTCGATGGGCGGCTGTTTGACAGCCTCTTGAATGAGATTTTCTCGAGCGAAGGGGTAGGGTCGTTGATCTATGGCAACGACTACCAGCAAATCCGGAGGGCGACCCGCCGTGATGTCAGGGCGCTCTACTCCCTCATCCGAGGGGGAGTGAAGCGCGAGGAACTGTTGCATCGTTCGCAGCAGGCGATCGAAAAGAACATCGATCAGTTCTTCGTTTTCGAAATCGACGAAAACCTCATTGCCTGCGTCACCCTTTACTTTTTCCCGAGCCATCCGCACATGGCGGAAGTGGGTTCTCTCTACGTTCTCCCTTTCTACCACAACCGCGGTATCGGGAAGAAAATGGTCGAGTACGCCTGTATGCGGGCCAAGGAAAAGGGCGCCACGACCTTGGTCGCACTCTCAACTCAAAGCTATGGGTTTTTCACCAGCGTCGTTGGCTTCGACGAAACCGACAAATCCGTCCTTCCGGAGTCTCGGCTCAAACTCTACGAAGAGAGCGGGCGTAATCCTCGGGTCCTGATCAAGACGCTCTAGCGGAGGTCTCAGGCGAAACGTCCACGCCTGAACTGGTCGAGGGTCACCGCAGCGACAATGATTCCGCCGGTGACAATTTCCTGAACCCAGTTTGCCATCTCGAGTTTGGTGCAGCCGTTGTTCACCACCGTCATGATGAGGGCGCCGACGAGGGTTCCCACAATCGTTCCCCTTCCGCCGGCGAGACTGGCACCACCAATCACCACGGAAGCGATGATGTTCAACTCCAGTCCCACCGCCGTCGTGGGGTCACCTCCGGTCAAATAGGAAAACTGCAATACACCCGCCAGGCCGGCGAAGGCGGCGCCCAGAGCGTAGATGAGGGTCTTGGTTCGTTCGACACGAACGCCGCACAATCTCGCGGTCGCCTCGCTCGATCCGATGGCAAAACAATGTCGGCCAAAACGCGTGTAGCGCAGGACTGCGCCCACCACCCCTGCCATGACCAACATCACCCAAACACCACCGGGCAGCGAATGACTCTCCAGCTGCATGAGGTCGTTCAGCCACGTGGCCTCAGGATAGATAGGCTGCTCGTCCGCGAGCCCCTTGGCCGCACCTCGCAAGACTCCCATCATGCCCAGGGTGACGATGAAGGGCATGAGCCGGAGTCGGGTCACAAGCGCTCCAGAAACATATCCAGCCCCTGCTCCGGCTCCAATCGCAACCAGGGCCGCAAGCGCCGGATCAAAGCCGGCCTGCAGGAGCAAGGCCACCACGACGGCGCAGAATGCGATAACGGATCCAAACGAGAGATCCACTCCCCCGGATATGACAATCAGGGTCATTCCGATCGCACCGGTGCCGATGACCGCCGTCTGCTGGAGCATGATCGATGAGTTGCTCCACGTGACAAAACGGTCGAATCGCAACACAGCGAACAGCGCGTAGACCGCCATCAGTCCTACCAGCGGACCGAGGCTCACCAGCAGTCGACGCAGATCCAAACCTCGCTTCGGGGAATCAGCGGGCGTTTCAATCATCGCAGCGGAGGCGGGAGCACATGCGACGATGACGCCAAGGACGCGTTCCCCCCGCCCGGTTTCCCGAGGGAGCGGACCCGCAGAACCATCCGGAAGTCACTTTCCACCGAGCAAGGATTCCACTTCCGGCCGTCCGATGGACTCGAGGGTGACCAGCGCGCATCCGGTGTCTTTCCGCGATTCGACCGCCTGCCCCCGGAGCTTGGCCACCACCGTCTTGACTCCCCAGTAACCCATCTGGAACGGGTTTTGAGCCACCAGTCCGTGGATTTCCCCCTTGCGCAACGCTTGGATGAGGTAGGAGGACGTATCGAACCCAACGAACAGTTTCTTGCCGGCCAGACCGGTCTGTCTCAGGGCAAGGAGCATGCCCTGCGTCGTCGACTCATTTGGGCAAAAAACCGCATCTGCTTCTCGGATACGATCAATCAGGTTCATGGCGGCATCCTGCGCGAGACTCACGGTGGCGCCTCCATAACGATTGCTGACGGTAACCACAATCTGCGGAAAGCGGCCGATCGCAGCAAGGAAGCCCTCTTCTCGCTCCTGGGTGCTCGCCGAGCCTTCTGCGTAACGCAAGAGCACGACCTTGCCCTTGCCCCCGAGCCGTCGCGCCAATTCCTCTCCCCCCATCTCGCCACCCCTCCGATTGTCAGTGGCCACCAGGCTGACGTAGTCGTTGCCGGGTTCACCCTTGAGCGCCGAGTCAATCACCACAACCGGAATGCCCGCGCGTTGCGCACTCTTGACGGGACCGACCAGGGCCGATGCGTCCAGCGGCGCAAGCACAATGCCAGAAACCTTTGAGGACACGAACTGTTGGACCAGTCCGATCTGTTGCGCGCGGTCATCCTCCTTCAGCGGTCCTTTCCAGCTGATCGTGACACCCAACTCGAGGCCGGCCTTTCGGGCGCCCGCCTCCACACTTTTCCAAAAGACGTGTGTTGTTCCTTTTGGAATAACCGCAATCTCAAGAGATTCAGCACTTTGGGCAACCAAAGTGCAGAAGAGAAAAACCAGGGTCAATATCGGTCGAAGCATAGGGGTTTGGGGCAAAAATCCGTGTCGTTTAGGGCATCACTTCCATCACCACTTGAATCTCGGTCGTGGAGTTCTTCGGCAATCCAGCAACAGCAACCGCAGCGCGAGCGTGACGGCCAGCATCACCAAAGAGAGCGACAAAGAGGTCGCTCGCACCGTTGATCACGGCGGGACTATCTGGGAATCCGCTGATCGCGTTGACGTAACCGGATACGTAGACAACTCGCGAAACACGATCCAAGGATCCCAACGCAGCTTTGACGTTCGTCAAAGTGGCCAGTGCGCAAATCCGGGCGGACTCGTATCCCGTCTGGACGGTTTGCTCACGACCCACCTGACCGGTGTGGGTCATTTCGCCATTAAAAGAACAAATGGTGCCAGCACAGTAGAGGAGGTTGCCGGTACGCACCGTGGGAACGTAATTGCCTCCTGCAGTTGGGGGATTGGGAAGGACCAATCCAAGCTCCTTGAGTTTTTCATCGATGGTCATGCGGGCGAAGGCTCACCGAAATCAACCGGACAAGGCAAAGCGTTTCGCAAAGGAAGCCGATTGCGGACCTACGTCACTTCTGCAACCAGTGGTTGCCATGATGTTCGCGGACTGGACTGAACTCGCTCGCCAAGACCCCGGGTTGGCGGCGCAGACACTATTGGATCGGATCGCCACACTCGCCCCAGATCAGCGTCGGGCGATTGTCGCCTGGCAAATGCCACAGCCCGCCTTGGAGGCCACGTTTGCGCGTCAAGCCGCCCGACGGGGGCCGTTGTCCGGTGTTCCGTTCCTGGCGAAAGATTTGTTTCCTGTCAGGGGCGTTCCCATGAACGCGGGAGGTAATTTTTTACCCAAGGTAAAGGGGCCCCCGAATCGCGACAGTGCCTTGATCGAGGCCCTGGACGAGGCGGGGGCGGTCCTGGCCGGCACGACGCACCTTCACGAGTTCGCTTATGGATTGACGGGCGAGAACCGCCATTGGGGTGACGTCGAGCATCCCAAGAGCCGCACGCGAACCAGCGGGGGATCCAGCAGCGGATCCGCAGCCGCTGTTGCTGCCGGGATTGTGCCGTTCGCGCTGGGAACCGATACGGGCGGTTCCATCCGGGTTCCGGCCGCATTCTGTGGCCTGTATGGGCTGCGACTCACTCCGCATCACCCATGGATATCCGATGCTTTCGCCCTGGCACCCAGCTTCGACACTCCGGGTTGGTTCACTCCATCCGCATCCGAGATGAAAACGATGCTGTCAGCCCTTCTTGGAACGGGATCCAGCAGTCGAAAGCTGAATGGCATCTACCTTGGATTGGAGGGTTGGCAGGACGCAGCAGCCGACGTCAAGTCGTCCTTGTCGGCTATCGCGGAGAAGGTGGCCCCCCCTGCGGACCGGCTCGCCGCCTCCGAGCTCAGGCATGCCTTTGAGGGCACGACCGAGGCGTACGCGATCCTGCAAAGCATGGAGGCATGGAAGCAACATGCTCCCTGGCTCGACGCACAGCGAGATCACTACTCCCCCGAGGTGTGGCAACGAATCGATCGAGGTCGAAACTGGAGCAGCGAAAACATAGACCAGGCCCGGTCCAAGCTTGCCGCGATCCATCTCCTGTGGACGAAGTTTTTCCTTACCTATGACTTTCTCGTACTGCCGAGCGCGCCGTTCGCCGCCTTGGAGAAGTCGGAGTGCAACCTCGAGAATCGCAATCGTCTGCTGGCGCTCACGACCCCAGCCAGTTTGGGTGGGCTACCGGTCCTTTCGGTGCCCGTCGTGTTGCCCTCGGGTCTGTCATCCGGCTTGCAGATTGTAGTCAATAGCACCGTGAGCCCCGTATTGAGTTGGGCGCTTGATCAATTCTGACCTTCGCGGACCGAGGGGAG
>Ga0154020_10001818_pt1 | contig 26136 bp, 23 predicted proteins | sample Klosneuvirus_201_FD_109709 | JGI IMG/M metagenome (GOLD analysis project Ga0154020, IMG submission 109709) | Active sludge microbial communities from wastewater, Klosterneuburg, Austria - Klosneuvirus_20160825_MG | ecosystem: Engineered > WWTP > Aerobic digester > Activated sludge | place...
AGCGAAAACTCGAGATCATCGGCTCTATCAGCAGCAGCTCCACCGAGAGGACTCGAACCTCTAACGTCCCGGTTAACAGCCGGGCGCCCTGCCATTGGGCTACGGTGGAAAAGACCGGGGCGCCTTGCACGCCCCGGACGAATCTGACTATCGACTCACCGCTCGCGAGGATTCAGACCTCCCCGCGATACGGATGACCCTTCTGCTCCTTCCGGCCCTTGCTTGGCCGCAGCCGTGCAAAGTCCGCGATCAGTGCAGGCGACGCGGTGTCGAACCCCACCATGTCCAGCATCCCGGCATCCTTCGGGTCAGCGATGCTGAACTTGTTCGAGGTCATTCCGACCACGATCAGCTTTGCCGGGATCCCCGACTCGCGGCGGTAGTCCGCGAGCGCCTGGACGGGATGGAGCTTCCCGGCCCAGGTCTCCGAGTCGGTGTAGACGATGAACGTCTCCACCTCGAGCTTGCGCTCCTTGGCCCACAGCATCGGCAGCGCGCAGTCGGTGCCACCGAACGGCATGGCCGCGGTGCGCGCACAGATGTCATCCAGCCGCTGACGCGGCGAGATGTCGAGCTCGGTCAGCCCATTGGTGAAGGCGACGAACCCATGCTGCTTCTCCGTCGCCGCGGTCACCAGGGCCATGGCCGCCGAGGCCACCCGAGGGGTCAGCCCCGGGACACCGGCCACGGTGCCACCCGACATCGAGCCCGACACGTCGAGCGCGAGCAGGGTCTTGGTGTTCGAAGGCTCGACCGCGCGGAACGCCTTGTAGAAGGCTGCGTCCAGCGCGTCGACCACCGCTGCAACAGGGCTCCAGGTGCCGTTACCACGGACACCCTTGCCGCTCTTGTAGGTCATGAGCGCCGCCAGCACCTGCACGGGGTGAACGCGGGCCTTGATGAGCCCCGCCTCGTCCTCGAGCCGGCGCACGACCTCGGCGGTTGCGGGCGCCATCGGCGCCAGCAGTCCGACCCGGGTCATGGTGGCCAGGTTACGGATCAGCGCGGTGAACGGCATGCGCTCGAGCAGCGCCTCCCACACGGGTGCATGGGTCAGCAGCTGGGTCGGCACGCACTCCCGGGGTAGGTCATGCGTACGGATGAGCGCCACGATCTCGTTCACCGTGGTGGCCTTCTTGGCGCGCTCGACTGCCTCGACAATTGCGAGCGCGCTCGGGATCTCGGCCGGCAGCGACCCACGGGTCGCCCAGGCGAACAGCGCCTGGTGGTCCGGGGTCTTCGCCTTCGGGTGTGCCAGCCGCAGCAGGTCACGGTTCGACCAGCCATCACGCGACTGGTACTTGACCAGCTGGTAGGCCAGCTCGCTGGCAGGCTTGTCGTTGTACCAGCGGCCGACTGCACCGCGGAGACCACGACCCCAACCACCGAAACCCTCGGCGAACTCGGCGAAGTGCATGAGGTGCGTACCGGTCCGGCACACCTCGGGCAGCGCCTGACCCGCGGCCTTGCGGGTCGCCTCGTCACCCAGCTTCGCCGCCATCGCGAGCGCGAAGATCGCCGGGTCGTTCTTGGGTGCACTGCCCTCCTTCGAGATGCGTGCGATGCAGGCCACGGCACGGCTACCGTCGGCCTGGATGCAACGGAGCACCGCCTCGGCGCTCTCGCGCGTCAGCTTCTGCTCGGTCGCGTAGTAGCTCCCGCCCTCGGTCCCGAGGATCAGGAAGCGGTCGAGCCGCATCCAGTCGTTGACCTCGAACGAGTAGCCACCGGCACTGTTCGGGACCTGGGTCGAACCGGGGATCGGCTCGCTCTGCGGCGTCTTGTTGGTGGAGAACCACTTGCGGATGTTGAACATGTTGCACCTCACACGGCCCACGACGACTCGTGGGCGAAGTTGGAGCTGGCAGAGAGAATCGAACTCTCGAGGGCTGCTTACGGGGCAGCCGTTCGCCCAGCGGTACCAGCGCACCGTGGGAATGAAAACAATCGATGGATCGGGAGCGGCTACCGGGAGTTGCACCCGGACTTGGAGGATGGGGGCCTCATGTGCTGCTGCTACACCACAGCCGCGTGGTCAGTACTTCCTGGAGCGGGAGGCGGGAGTTGAACCCGGCAACTCTGGTGTGGCGCACCAGCGTGTAGCCACTAACACTTCACCCGCATTTTCATGCAATTCCGTGAGGCGGAGAGCAAGGGAGTCGAACCCTCAGATCATTTCCACGACCACTCGCTTAGCAGACGAGCACCTGGCACCGATGCAGGACGGACTCTCCATGGACGACAACTGCTTGGTAGGTCGGGTGGGAATCGAACCCACTTCGCGCGGTTTAAGAAACCGGTGCATTGCCATATTGCTACCGACCTGAAGACACACTGGTCCCGCCCCCCGGAATCGAACCAGGTTCTTTCGCTTTTCAAGCAAACGCGCTGACCACATACGCCAGAGCGGGATGACGACCTATTCAGTTTTCAAAGATGCGCAACTGCACGAACGGCACAAACAACTGCAAAACACCTGACTTCTCTGCTCACCCCACCCCGCCGTGCACCCTGGCCTTCTCCATGGGAGAGGCGCTCATGACACGAACGGCGCAGCTGTGACGTCTTCCGCACTCGCGTGCGGGAGCGGTTTCGAGCCAGGGAGTCGAACCCCGATTACGTGGTTCAGAGCCACGCGTCCTACCAGTTGGACGAACTCGAAATACGGACTACCAGTGGGGCCCCAGGGAGTTGAACCCTGCAGGTCTCGCGACGGTGGGTTTACAGGCCACCCCGGTCACCGGACCGGTCAAGAACCCCTTCGTGATCTCGACCCCGAAACGAAAAAACCGCCCGAGGTTTCCCTGGGGCGGCTCCGAGTGCTCGGCACTTGCGTGCTAAGAGCTTGGAGGCCTCCCCAGGCGGCGACCGAGCTGATCGCTCGGCAGCATGGTGGCGGCGAAGTCCTGGCGGGCCACAATCATGCCGACCCATCCCGAACCAGACGCCGCGCGACAAAACCCGGGCTTGCCCGGATTCAACTGCGCTTCGTAGGTATGGAGTGTGGTGGTCACGACATGGTCTTCTTTGTTTTGTGCCCGGACTTGGTCCGAGCGAGGTAGAGAGAATCTAGCAGTTTTTCCCCGGGAAAGTCAAGGTATTTTTCCGAACCCTTGGGAGACGCCCCGGCACCTGTCTCCAACTGGTGACTCATACGACCGACCTCCCGAAAACGTTCTCCACTTTTTCGGGGGGGCTGCGGCCCTCAGTCGTCTTCCCATCCCACTTGCGGAGCTGGCGGCGCGTCCGCCCCGAGCGGTCCCGGCTCGCGCAGCACCGCACGGCGCGCGACCTCCTCGCGCACCCGGCGCAGCAGCGCGTCCGCACGCGCGACGTCGGGCCGACGCGGCAGCGGCGAGCTGACCCGCGCCGCCTCCAGCTCCGGTGTCAGCGCGTCCGCCATGCGCACCACGTCGGCCAGCGCCAGCTCGCCATGCTTGATCGCGAGCAGCGTCGTGCGCAGTGGCTCCGGCACCTCCAGATTGACCTCACCAGTCTTGAGCCAATCGATGGCAGTCGAGATCAGCCTGAGTAGATGATAGGCATTCTTGGGACGCAGCTCGCGAGGCAGTTCGAACTTTGGCCCCTCGCGGCGCGCCAGCGCGACCAGGTCGGCAAACTCGCGTGACGGCAGCTGGCCCTGGTCGTACAGCGACCCGTACAGCTGCTTGACGTACTCCTTGCCCTGGGCGACTGCGTCGGCCGGCCGTTGCCCCGGCCGCGCAGACAGCGCGCCCAGTCGCCGCGACACCTCGTCGAGCTCCGGCACCGGATCTTCGCGCAGCCAGTCCATCACCACATGACGGTGCTCGGCCAGCCGCAGCATGTGCGTCAGCCGATCCAGCTGCGACACCGCATAGCGCCCGAACGTCCCGTGGATCTCGATCGACACGAAGGCGTCGCGCTCCGCCAGCAGCCACTCACCGATGGGGTCGACCGCGCGCACACCGCGCACGAACAGCATCTCCAGCGTGTTGGGATCCGCGCGCAGCGCCTGGCGCACCGCCTTGCCGAACTCCCAGTACGTCGTCGAGCCGTCCCCGCTGACCAGATCCGTCGCCGGCTCGGCCAGCGCGCTGGCCCACGCCAGCGGCCACACGAAGACGCCGCGCACATCGGTGTCGGAGCCCTCGTGCGCCAGCCCCCACGCGCGCGAGCCCACCGTGGCCTCCAGCACCACGCCGCCACGCAGCGCCTGCCACGCCGCCTCGCGCCGCACCGCATAGGCCAGCTGGCCTTGCTTGCGCGGCACCAGCTCGTCGCGCGCATAGCGCACCACGCCGACACCCACGATGGCGACGTCGACCTCGCTGCCCGTCACCGCGACCACCCGCCCCACCGCGCCCTGCGGCACGCGGCGCTCAGCGACGACCCGATCCACGCGTGTCCCGACCTCGGTGCCCGCCGGGAGCGGCACCGCGCGGGGATCCACCTTGGCCAGGCCGCGCAGGCGCAGATCAGCCACCGCTCAGCCCTCCAGCCTCAGGCCTCGAGGCGCTGCCGGATGCGCGCCAGCGTGGCCGGCTCGGCGCGCACGCGCAGCTTCGCACCATGCTCGTCCCAGGCCTCGTCGAGGACCTCGCACGAGGCGTGGATCTCGGCGCGCACGGCCTGCTTGTCGAACGGGATGGCCAGCTCGGCCTCCTCGCGGGCGGCGTTGAAGAAGGCCACGAAGCGCTCGCGCAGCGCGGCAACGTCGGCGTCGCGCTTGGCCGAGATGACCATGGCGTCGGGCCAGCGCGCCAGCAGGGCGGCCCGCTTGACCTCCTCCGCATCGGAGCCGGACGACTCTCCGCCTGCGGCGGAGAGTCGGTCAATCTTGTTGAACACCAGCACCCGCGGCACCTCGCCGGCGCCGATCTCCTTCAGGACCGTCTCGGTGACCTCGAGCTGCTGCTCGAAGTTGGCGTCGCTGGCGTCGATCACATGCGCCAGCAGCGACGCCTCCAGCGCCTCGTCGAGCGTGCTCTTGAACGACGCCACCAGGCCGTGGGGCAGCTTCTTGATGAAGCCGACGGTGTCGGACATCAGGATCTTCGGGCTGGTCTCGGGCAAGAGCTGGCGCACCGTGGTGTCCAGCGTCGCGAACAGCTTGTCGGCGACATAGACGTCGCTGGCGGTCAGCGCGCGCATCAGCGTCGACTTGCCGGCGTTGGTGTAGCCGACCAGCGCGACGCGCGGCATGTTGCTGCGCCGCGCGCGCTGGGTCTGGCGCTCGCGGTCCATGCTCTCGAGCTCCTTGGCCAGCTCGGCGATGCGATCGCGGATCTTGCGCCGATCCAGCTCCATGCCCGACTCGCCGGCGCCGCGGCCACCAGGCGCGCCGCCCTGGCGCCCCTCACTGTTGTTCTCCGACGCCGCCTCGCGCATGCGCGGCGCCATGTACTCGAGGCGCACCATCTCGACCTGCGCCTTGGCGGCGCGGGAGTTGGCGTGACGATGGAAGATGTCGAGGATGACCGCGGTGCGGTCCATGACGTCGGCGCCGGTGTCCTTCTCCAGGTTGCGCGCCTGAGACGGAGACACCTCGTGATCAATGAGCAGGGTGTCGGCCTCACCGGCCTCGATGCGCGCCTTGAGCTCCTCACGCTTGCCCTTGCCGAGGTAGGCGCCCGGGTCGAACGACGCGCGGCGCTGCGAGGTCTGGCCCACGACCTCGATGCCCAGGGTGCGCGCCAGCCGGCGCAGCTCGATCAGCGACCCCTCCAGCTCGGCGTCGTCGACCGAGGGCAGCTGCACCGCGCACAGCAGCGCGCGGCGGGGTTTGTCTCGTTGATCGTGCATCAGCCAGGCCATGGTGACGGGGTATAGTACGATCCCGATGGGAATCCTCACGGAAAGCGCGCTCGACGACCTGGTCGCCGCGGGCTGCGCGTGTGGCTGCCGCCGGTTGGTGTTCCGCGCTTACCTCGACGGCCGCCTCCCGCTGCAGGCCGGCGAGCCGGTCGGCGCCATCACCTGGGTCTACGACGGCGAGAAGTTCATCGACGGCGTCTACGAGGTCAATTGCCCCGAGTGCACGGTGAGCCTCGTGACGGCCGACATCTGCCCACGCTGCCACGCTCCGGGCGGCCTCGAGCGCGCGCTGACCACGCACAACCGCTGGCCGGTGCCCACCGAGTGCCCCGAGTGTGGGGGCGAAGAGGTGCGCTACGTCGGCTTCATCCCCGCGCGTGTGACCTACGAGAACGGCCGCGCCGGGAAGCCGCGCACCGTCACCGAGCTCATGGAGCCCGGCTTTCACGGTCAGCGCGTCGAGTGTGCCGATTGCGGAACGGTCGCGGAGCTGCGTGACCGCTGCCCGCTATGTGAAAACGCCGGGCCGCTGCGAGAGCGACCCGGCGACTGAGCCCCTCGAAGCGAAGCTTCGAGGAGCGAATTCCGTCTCCGTTCGTTGGGCTCAGTATCCCGGGCCGGCGGGCGGACCCGACGGCGGATACGCACCCGGGGGCGGGCCGGTGGGAGCGGGTGCCGGCGCAGGCGCCGCATAGCCGCACTGGTAGGTCACGCGCCACTCGGTGGCCTGGCGGGTGCTGGAGCCCTCCTGCGTCACCACCGTGTTGCGGCGGGTGACACCGGTCTCCGACCCGGCGACGGTATCCTGGCCGATGATGACCTCACCCTCTTCGGTGATGGTGTACGGGCCGCGGCAGTGCGACTTCATCGCGCTACGCGCCTTCTCCATCGCCGAATCCCGGTCGCCCTTGAGGGCGATGGTGCCGCCGTTGGCGTTGCGGTAGACATAGCGATAGTCACCGCAGCCCGCCGCCAGCATCAGGATCCCGCCTAGTACAGCCCAACGAATCGCACGCATGTTTGCTCCTTGGTGGACGGCACGCTTCTATCACACCGACGTGACCGAGGTCAAAGTGCTGAAATCACAGAGTCGGGGATCGAATCGTCGCGTTTGACGGTCAGTCGAGGTGCTTCTTCAAGAAGGCAGTTGCCCGTGACCACGCCAGCTTGGCCGATTCCGGGTGGTAGACCTCGGGCCGGGTGTCGTTCATGAAGGCGTGCTGCGCGTCATAGATGTGCAGCTCCATGGGGACGTGGTGCTCGGCCAGGGCGGCCTGGATCTTCTCCGCGCCAGCCGGGGTGGCCCAGCCGTCGGTGCGCGAGAAGTGCGCCTGCACCGGCGCGCGCGCCTTGTCCCAGGTCAGCGCAGGATCGGGCAGACCGTAGAAGGCGACCGCGCAGGCCAGCGCCGGGATGGTCGCCACCGTGGCCAGGGTGTAGGCGCCGCCCATGCAGAAGCCGATGGCGCCGACGCGGCCGTTGCAGCGTGGGTGCGCGGCCAGGTAGCCGAAGGCGCCGCGGATGTCGCTCATGGCGCGGGCGCGATCCAGCGACTGCATCATCTGCTGCGCCTCGGCGGCGTCGCGCGCGACCTTGCCCTGGTAGAGGTCGGGCGCCAGGGTGAGGTAGCCCTCGGCGGCCAGGCGATCCGCGATGCTCTGGATGTGCGGGTTGACGCCCCACCACTCCTGGATCAGGACGACCCCGCCGACCTTCTCGGTCCCGGCAGGCTCGGCCAGCGCACCGGTGGCGGGCGCGCTGGCGGCATTCTTGAAGCTGACGGTCGTGGCCATGGCGCGCAAGATAGCGAATCAGAGCGCGCCGAGCCAGAGGGTCGTCAGGGTCTTGCCGAAGAACAGATAGGCCAGCGCGCCCAGGATGAGGAACGGACCGAACGGGATCTCGAGGTGGCGCAGCGCGGGGGCGTCGGCATCCGCATCGGTGTCGGCATCGGTGTCGGGCGCTGGCGCAGGGGCCGGCTGCGTCGCCGCCGCCTTGCGCCGCTGCACGATCAGCACCGGCAGCGCGATCACCGTGCCCAGCATCGACCCCACGAACATCGCGAACGGGATGGCCTGCCAGCCCAGCAGCGCGCCGATCACCGCCAGCAGCTTGCCGTCGCCATAGCCCATGCCCTCGCGCCCGGTCAGGTAGTAGTAGCCGTCCGCGATGGCGCGCACCACCAGGTAGCCGGCCGCGATGCCGATGACGCCGTCGAGCCAGCGCCGTTCGGGCAGCGCCAGCCCGGCCACATAGAAGATGATGATGGACGGCAGCGTGATGACGTCGGGCAGCGTCTTGGTGTCGAGATCGATGAAGGCCAGGGTCAGCATGACCATGACGAAGTAGAAGTAGATGAAGAAGCGCCCGAGCTGCATGGGCGGAAAGTCGCCCGCCACCGGCGCGATCACCGTGATCTGCCACAGCGCCAGCGCCAGCAGACCCGCGGCGGCCTCGACCAGGGCGTAGCGAATGCTGAACTTCGCCCCGCAATTGCGGCACTTTCCGCGCAGGATGAACCAGCTCAGGATGGGCAGGTTGTCGTACCAGGCCACCGGCTTGTTGCACGCAAAGCACTTCGACCCCGGGCGCACCACCGAGAGCTTCAGCGGCACCCGCACCACACACACGTTGGCGAAGCTGCCCCACAGCGCGCCCCACACGAACGCGAACACCGCGCCCAGCGGGCTGGAAGACAGCTCCGCCACGATCTGGTCGATGCTCACGGGGTGATCCTTTCATCCCCGCCCGGCCCACGCAACAAAGGCCGATTTGACAGCACGCGGTGGGGGCGCTACGAACCCAGGACTTGTCGCGCGCCCGTCCCCTTCTCGTCGGCCTCCTCCTGACCACCAGCCTGGCCTGTGGCGGCAAGCGCGCCAAGCCGCGAGCGGTGCGCGCCCCGGTGGCCCAGGCTGCCGCGCCGACCAGCGCCGACGCCAGCCGCGCCGGCAAGGACGCGGCGGAGCTGCTGCGTGCGACCCACCTGCCCAGCGCCACCCTGCTGGGGGCCGTGGGCGCCCACAAGCTGACCCTGAAGTCGCACGTCGCCATCACCGCCGAGCAGCCCGAGACGCTCGACGAGGACACCACGCTGGAGGTCGCTGGCGACGGCCAGTTCCACCTGCTGCACCTGAACTCGCGCGACTATGGCCAGGACGTGGTGCTGAGCGGCGGCAACCTGTTCGTGCGCCCGCGCTATGGCAAGTATGTGCGCCGCCCACCCGAGCCCGGTGAACCCGAGCGCCTGCGCGACGAGGCCCTGGGCACGCTCGCGGCGTACCTCGATGTGGTCGGCTTCGCGCTGGAGGCCAAGGGCGGCAAGGCCACCACCGCGGCGGGCCGCCCCGCGCTCGAGGTCGCGCTGGGCCAGGGTGCCGGCAAGGCGCCCGCGGCGTCGGACGACTTTCCCGAACGCAAGTGGCGCGAGACCGTGGTGCCGGTGTCGATCGAGGGCTCGGTGACGCTGGATCAGGCCACCGGGGTGCCGCTCGCGGCCGACGTGCACCTGCGCTACAAGCACACCCGCGACGGCCAGACCGTCGAGACCGCGCTGGCGCTGACCCTGGCGGTCGAGGCCGGCGCCACCGTGGCCGCGCCCGCGCAGGGCACCTGGGTCGACGTGCCGGTGCGCGAGCGCCCGGTGCTGGAGCGCGATCAGCTGCTGGGGATCGAGCGCTGAGATGAGCGCGGCTGACGACGGCAGCACCCCCGCGGCGGCGCCCGATCTGGCGCACCTCGGCGAGCTGCGCGCGAAGATCGCGGCGCGCGCCGTGGCCACCGCGCTGGCGGGGCTGGTGCCGCTCCCCATCCTGGACGATCTGGCCTCGGAGGCGGCGCGGCGCTCGATGCTGCGCATGATCGCCAAGGCGCGGGGGATCGCGACCACGCCGGGGGCGATCGCGAACCTGGCCGTCGAGGTCGACGCACCGACCTGGCGCCGGCTGGCCACCGGCGCGGCGGTCGGGTCGATGCTGTGGCGGTCGCTGCGCAAGGCGGTGCTGGTGCTGACCGTGCTGCGCGAGGCCGACGAGGCCGCGCGCACCTTCCAGATCGGCACCCTGTTCGATCACTATTGCGCACGCATGCACCCGGGCGGCGAGCTCGACGCCGTCAGCGCGCGCCTGCTGCGCGAGGTCATGACCGCGAGCATGGAGTCGGTGCGCCGCGAGGCCCTGAAGAAGACCTTCCGCCGCGGCATGCTGCTGGCGCTGCGCACCACCGCGCGGGTGCCCATCAAGCTGGTGACCAGCTTCCTGCGCGCGGTGACCGGGCGGGGCAAGGGCGAGGCCGCGGTCGACGCCGCGGTCGAAGCCGCCGAGCGCGAGGGCTTCGTGGCCAAGGCGGCGCGCGCCATCACCGACGAGATCACCTCGTCGGGCAGCGCCTTTTTGGGCGAGCTGGTGGGCGCCTTCGGCACCCGCTGGAAGCTGCACCAGGCGCTGGCCAAGAAGTGATGGCCGAGCGCCAGGCCCTGCAGGGGGCGCGGCGGGTGGTGCTCAAGATCGGCAGCCGGCTGATCCGTGAGGCGCCCGAGGAGCGCGCCACCATGCTGGCACAGGCCGCGGCGTCGGCGCGGGCGCGTGGGGTCGAGGTCGTCATCGTCAGCTCGGGGGCCATCGCGCTGGGCATCGAGCGCCTGGGGCTGACCGAGCGGCCCAAGCTGATGCCCGAGCTGCAGGCCTGCGCGGCCATCGGCCAGGGCCGCCTGATGCAGCTCTATGACCGGGCCTTCGGTGCGGTCGGCCTGGCCATCGGGCAGGTGCTGCTGACCCATGACGACCTGGCCGACCGGTCGCGCTACCTGAATGCGCGTCATGCCCTGACCGCGCTGCTGGCGCTGGGCGCGGTGCCCATCATCAACGAGAACGACACCGTGGCCATCGAGGAGATCACCTTCGGTGACAACGACCGCCTGGCCGGCCTGGTGACCAGCCTGATCAACGCCGACGTGCTGGTGGTGCTGACCGACGTCGATGGCGTACACGACGCCGACCCGGCCGCGGGCGGCAAGCGCATGGCGCTGGTCCGCGATGTCGACCGCGAGGCCGTCCCGGTGGCCGGCGGCACGGTGGTCGGCGGGGTCGGTCGGGGCGGCATGGCGTCCAAGGTGCTGGCGGCCAAGGTCGCGGGACGTTTCGGGGTTCCGACCGTGATCTGCAGCGGCCGGCATGACCGGGTGCTCGATCGTGTGCTCGCCGGCGAGGACCTGGGCACCCTGCTGCTCCCTGAGGCCGACCGGCTGGGCGCGCGCAAGCACTGGATCGCCTTCACCTTGAAGCCGGCAGGCGCGGTCGTGATCGATGATGGTGCGCGGCGCGCGCTGGTCGAGGCCAAGCGCAGCCTGTTGCCCTCGGGGGTGCGCGAGGTTCGCGGCGCCTTCGTGGTCGGTGACGCCATCGCGGTGCTCGACGGCGAGGGCCACGAGCTGGCGCGTGGTCTGGCCGGCTATGGCGCCGACGAGGCGACGCGGATCGCCGGCAAGAAAAGCAGCGAGATCGAGGCTATCCTCGGGTACAAGAGGACCGACGAGCTGGTGCACCGGGACGACCTGGTGCTGGTGTAGCGATCATGACCATCCCGCAGCAGAAGACCGATCTCGAGCTCCAGATGGCGCGCCTGGCCAAGGCGGCGCGGGCGGCTGGTCGCGTCGTGGCCAAGGCGGGCAGCGCGGTGCGCACCGCGGCCATCCGCGGCATGGCCGAGCAGGTGCGGGCGCGCGCCGCGGTGGTGCTGGCGGCCAACGCGCGCGACGTCGATGCCGCCAGGGCATCGGGGACCTCGGGCGCGATGCTGGATCGGCTGAAGCTCGACCCGGCGCGCCTGGAGAAGATGGCGTGCGCGCTCGACGAGGTCGCGGGGCTGCCCGATCCGGTCGGCGAGGTGGTCAAGATGTGGCGGCGGCCCAACGGGCTGCAGGTCGGGCGCCAGCGCATCCCGCTGGGCGTCATCGCCATGATCTTCGAGGCGCGCCCCAACGTGACCACCGACGCCGCGGCGCTGTGTCTGAAGGCCGGCAACGCCGTCATCCTGCGCGGCGGGTCGGAGGCCTTCCAGACCAACACCGAGCTGGCCAAGTGTGTGGACTTCGCGCTGGCAGGTGTGGGGCTGCCGTCGGCCGCGGTGCAGCTCCTGGCGACCACGGATCGCGCCGCGCTGGTGGCGCTGCTGCGCTGCGAGGACGACGTCGACCTGGTCATCCCGCGCGGTGGCGAGGGGCTGATCCGCTTCGTGGCGGAGACCTCGCGCATCCCGGTCATCAAGCACTACAAGGGTGTCTGCCACATCTTCGTCGAGGCCAGCGCGGACCAGGCGGCGGCGCTGGAGATCTGCCGCAACGCCAAGGTGCCCAAGCCCAGCGCGTGCAACTCGGTCGAGACCATCCTGGTGCAGCGCGCCATCGCGGCCGAGTTCGTGCCCAGGCTGGTGGCGCACCTGGGGGCCGATGCCGTGGAGCTGCGCGGCGATGCCGAGTGCGTCGGCCTGGCACCCGCGGGCGCCATGACGCTGGCCAGCGAGGACGACTGGTCGGCCGAGTATCTCGACCTCATCGTGGCGGTGCGCGTGGTGGCCGACCTCGACGAGGCCATCGCCCACATCGAGCGCTACGGGTCGCTGCACACCGAGTCGATCCTGACCCGGGACTACGCCCTGGCGCGCAGGTTCATCGATGAGGTGGATTCCTCGACCGTCATGGTGAATGCTTCCACCCGCTTCGCGGACGGCAACGAGCTCGGGCTGGGTGCGGAGATCGGGATCTCGACGACCAAGCTGCATGCCTACGGGCCGATGGGGATCGAAGAGTTGACGACGACCAAGTTCGTGGTCTACGGGGACGGGCAGATTCGAAGGGGATGATGACGAAGCAGACGGGCAAGAGCGGTGGTTCGAAGGGCAAGGGCAGCGCGAAGGGGCGTGGCGGGGCGGGCGCGGGTGCGGGCACGGGGGCCAAGGCGAAGAAGAAGGGGCGCAGGGGGCCGAAGGTGACGGGAGACGGATCGATGCTGGAAGATCGTGCCTCGAAGGCGCTCCCCAGGCGGGCGCGCGAACCGCTGGCGGAGCCACGCGCGCCGCGCTCGGCGATTGGCCCCGGCGACCCCGGGCGGGGCAAGGCCAGCGAGCTGGCGCTGCGGGCGGTGTCGGCGGCGCTGGACAAGAAGGCGCTGGAGCCGGCGCTGTTCGACGTGCGCGATCTGGCGTCGTACACCGACTACATCCTGGTGGTGTCGGGGCGCAGTGACCGCCAGGTCCACGCCATCGTCGACGCCATCCGCGACGAGCTCGAGAAGCTGGGCCGGCGCACGCTGAGCGTGGAGGACTCTGCCGAGGGGCAGTGGTCGCTGCTCGATTTCGGCGAGCTCATCGTGCATGTGTTCCACCACCCGGTGCGCGAGTTCTACGATCTGGAGTCGCTCTGGATCGACGCCTCGCGGGTGCCGCTGGAGCTGCCGCCCGAGGCACGTCTGGACGTGGAGAACGCCTACTGAAGCTCTCGATCTGGGCAGTCGGCAAGCTGCGCGACCGCGCGCTGGAGACGCTGTGCGCCGACTATGTCGAGCGCATCTCGCACTACTCCCCCGTCGAGGTGGTGGAGCTGCGCGATGACGCCGCGCTGGAGCGCACGGTGGCCGAGGGGCGCGCGCGCGTCATCGTGCTGGACGTGGACGGCGTGGGCGAGTCGAGCGAGGGCTTCGCGCGCTGGCTGGAGAAGCAGCAGATCGCGGGCGGCCCGCCGCTGGCGTTCGTGATCGGCGGCGCCGACGGCCTGCCGGCGGCGGTGCGCGCCAAGGCGACGCGCAAGCTGAGCCTGGGGCCGATGACGTTGCCGCACAAGCTGGCGCGCCTTATCCTGCTCGAGCAACTCTACCGGGCGCTGACCATCATCAAGGGCGAGCCCTACCACAAGTAGCGCAGGAGCGCGGGAGCTTGAAGATGAAGCGGGCGGTGCTGGTCGTCCTCGACGGGTGGGGTGAGCGCGCGGAGAAGCCGTGGAACGCGGTGCGCACGGCGCGCACGCCGACCTTCGACGAGCTGTACGCGAGCTACCCGCACACGCTGCTGGAGGCGTCCGAGGTCCACGTCGGCTTGCCCGAAGGCCAGATGGGCAACAGCGAGGTCGGCCACCTGAACCTGGGCGCCGGGCGCATCGTGTACCAGGACCTGACGCGCATCAACGTGGCCATCGCGGATGGCTCGTTCCACGACAACCAGGCGCTGGTCGGCGCGCTGGAGGCGGCGCGCGCCAGCGGCGGCGCGCTGCACCTCTTCGGGCTGACCTCGCCAGGCGGTGTGCACTCGTCGCTGGCGCATGCCTACGCGGTGGTGGAGCTGGCGCGGCGCCGCGGCTTCCAGCGCGTGTACTGGCACGCCTTCCTGGATGGGCGGGACGTGCCGCCCAAGTCGGCGCAGGCCACCCTGGAGGAGGTCGACGCGCGCCTGCGCGAGTCGGGCGTGGGGCGGCTGGCCAGCCTGGTCGGGCGCTACTACGCGATGGATCGTGACTCGCGCTGGGAGCGCGTGCAGCAGGCGTGGAACATGCTGGTGCATGGCGAGGGGCGGCGTGCGGCCAGCGCGGTGGAGGGGCTGGCGGCGGCGTATGCGGCGGGCGAGACCGACGAGTTCGTGAAGCCAACGGTGCTGACCGACGAGACCGGCGCGCCGGTGGCGACGGTGAAGAGCGGCGACGCCGTGGTGTTCTGGAACTTCCGGTCCGACCGCGCGCGGCAGCTGACGCGGGCGATGGCGCTCGACGGCTTCGACGGCTTTCCGCGGCCGGGGCGGCCGGCGCTGTCGCGCTACGTGTGCATGACCCAGTATGACGCGACCTTCGGGTTGCCCATCGCGTTCCCGCCGCAGTCGATGGACAACCTGCTCGGCGGCGTGCTGGCGGCGCGCGGCGTACACCAGTTCCGCTGCGCGGAGACCGAGAAGTACGCCCACGTGACCTTCTTCTTCAATGGCGGCGTCGAGACGCCGTTCGCGCTCGAGGAGCGCCAGCTGGTGCCGTCGGATCGCTCGGTGCCAACGTATGACAAGGCGCCGCGCATGAGCGCCGAGCCGGTCACCGACGCCGTGGTCGCCAAGATCGAGTCGGGCGAGCACGGCTTCATCCTGGTCAACTATGCCAACCCCGACATGGTCGGCCACACCGGCGTGATGGACGCCAGCGTGATCGCGGTCGAGACCGTCGACACCTGCCTGGGACGCATCATCAAGGCGGCGCGCGCGCATGGGGTCGCGGTGCTGATCACGGCCGACCATGGCAACTGCGAGACCATGTGGGATCCGGTGACCGGGCAGCCGCACACGGCGCACACCATGAACCCGGTGCCGCTGATCGTGGCCGACGATGGGCTGCGCGGGCGCACGCTCGACCAGGGCGGCCGGCTGTGTGATGTGGCGCCGACCTTGCTGGGAATCATGGGGATTCCGGTGCCGGCCGAGATGACCGGGCGCGATCTGCTCGTGAAGTAGCAACACGCGCGCGCGGGCGTCGATGACGCCGGCATGCGAGAGCTGATGCGAGAGGTGGCGCGAGGCGTTACGGCCCTGGTGTGGCCTGCGCAGTGCGCCGGGTGTGGCGAGGTGGTGGACGAGGGCGTGGCGTTCTGCGCCGAGTGTGTGCTTGGCCTCGACCAGGTCGGGGTCGGGTGTGCGCGCTGTGGCGAGCCGGCCGAGCGCGCGCTGTCGGCGTGCGGGCGCTGTGCGGTGGCGCCGCCAGCATTCGCGGGGGCGGCGGCGCTGGGCAGGTATGGCGGGCCGCTGGGTGAAGCGGTGCTCAGGCTGAAGCATGGCCGGCGGCTGGAGGTGGCGGGAGCGCTGGCGCCGCTGCTGGCCGAGCTGGTCGAGACCCGGGCCGAGCTGGCGGCGTGCGAGGTGGTGGTGCCGGTGCCGCTGGCGGCGGGGCGGCTGGCGCGGCGCGGGTTCGATCAGGCCGGCGAGCTGGCGCGCGCGCTGGTGCGGGTGCTGGGGCGCGACCATGGACGGAGGCTGCCGGTGCTGGCGGCGCTGGCCCGGGTGCGCGAGACACCGCCGCAGGCGGGCGGGCCGGCGGAGCGGGCCGCCAATGTGCGCGGGGCCTTCGCGCTGCGCGAGGCAATGGCGCGCGCGCGCGTCAGCGGGGTGGCCGGGCGCGCGGTGCTGCTGGTCGATGACGTGATGACGACGGGGGCGACCGCCAGCGCGTGTGCCCGGGTGCTCAGGCGGGCGGGGGCGCGTGTGGTGTATGCCTTGACCGTGGCGCGGGCGGTCGCTAGCGTCTGACCCCCATGGCCGAAAAGCCCGCCAAGCCCGCCAGCAAACCGGCCAAGCCCGATGCCATCAAGGTCCTGATCCGCAACCGCAAGGCGCGGCACGACTATCACATCGACGAGGACTTCGAGGCCGGCCTGGTCCTGATGGGCTCCGAGGTCAAGTCGCTGCGCGACGCCAAGGCGACGCTGATCGACGCCTATGGCGCCGTGAAGAACGGCGAGTTGTGGCTGGAAAACTGCCAGATCCAGCCCTACCCGCAGGCCAACCAGTTCAACCACGAGCCGTTCCGCCCGCGCAAGCTGCTGGTCAGCAAGCACGAGCTGCGCCGGCTGCAGGCCAAGCTGCTGGCCAAGGGCTACACGCTGATCCCGCTCGAGATCTATGTGAAGAAGGGGATCATCAAGATCCAGATGGCGCTGGCCCGCGGCAAGAAGGACTGGGACAAGCGCGACTCGAAGCGCGAGAAGGACGTCGAGCGCGACATGGCGCGCGACCGGGCGGACTGACGGAGACGGACCGGATTCGCGTCCCGAGCCCGCTGCGCGGGTCGGGACGCTCAGTCGAGCAGCGTCGTCAGGATGGCGTCGCCGTCGGCGCCGATGGCCAGGATGCCGAGGCCGATGCGGGCGGCCAGCTGGGCCGCCGGCGGGCCGGACTTGGCGATGGGCAGCAGGGCGTCCTGCGCCGCCTTGCTGTCAGCGGGGCCCTTGCGGGCGATGGACAGGATCGACGCCAGCGCGAGCACGCGGACGCGCGGGTCGAGCTCGTGCGTGCGCAGCTCCTTGGCCAGCGTCGCCAGCGGGGTCGCCTTGGCGCGCAGCGCGGCCAGCGCCGGGATGGCGATCCGGCGCACGTCGCGCGCGGGATCACGCACGGCGCGATCGAGCAGCGGCGTCGCCGCGGCCGGGTCGTGCTCGGCCAGCGCGCGCGCGGCCTCGGCGGCGGCGGCGCGACGCCACTCGCGGTCGGACGCCATCGCGATCTCCAGCTCGGCCTTGATGCGAGCGCCCTGGCCCTGCACCGTGGCCAGCGCACGCAACGCGGCCCCCGCGACCTGCGGATCGGGATCGACCAGCGCCGGCTCCAGCAGCGCGACCGCGTCGGCGGGCGGCAGCCCCGCGCCAGGCACCGCGGCGACCGCGCGGGCACGGATGTCGGCCTCGGGATCCAGCGCCGCCGCGCGCAGCACCACGGCGGCATCGGCGCCGCGCACGCTCAGCGCGGCCACCAGGCGCACGCCCGGGTCGGTGTCGCTGGCCGCCGCGCGCAGCACCTGCCCGGCGCCATACGCGGTCGCGACCTCGACGATGAGCTTGCGCTCGCCGGCGTCGCCACGGCCCAGCGCGCGCGTCAGCACCTCGCCGGCGTCGATCTTGGGCGCCGCCTTGCCCTGCGCCGCCGACAGCAGCGCCGCCAGCGCGGCGTGGCGGACGCCACCGTCGGCGTCATCGGCCAGCGCCAGCAGCGCCTCCGCCGAGCCCGGCTCGCTGCGCTGCACCAGCGCCGCCAGCGCGGTCGCCGCGTCACGGCGCACCGAGGCGTCCACGTCGGTGGCCAGCCCCGCCGCCAGCTTGCCGGCCACGTCGGGCGCGATGACCCCGAGGCCGATCACACACGCCGACACGCGCCGGCGCACATCCAGCGACTCGTCCCGGCTGGCCTGCTTGAGCAGCACGCCGCCGACCTTGGGCTGCGCGCGCGCGACCACACAGGAGGCATCGGCCGCCGCCGCATGCGCGCTGGGATCCTTGGGATCACGCAGCGCGCGCGCCAGCTCCTCCTGCGTCACCAGCGGCTTGACCGCGCCGATGACGCCCAGCGCCGCGATGGCCTGCTTGGACATCGAGCCCAGCTTGAGCAGCGGTCGCATCGCCTCCAGCGCGCGCCGCGGCTCGCGCTGACCGGCGACCCCGAGGCCGGTCGCCGCCGCATGCGCGACCTGGCCGCCGTAGGTCACCAGCTTGGACAAGGTCAGGATCGACGCCGCGCCACCACCACCCAGCGCGCGCGCCGCCGCCAGCCGCACCGACATCTGGCGATCGTCGATCAGGAGCTCCAGCTTGGGCAGCGCCAGCTCGGGCTTGGTCTTGGCGACCTCGCCCAGCGCGGCCACCGAGGCCTCGCGCAGCCCGGCCACCTTGCCCGGCGACCCCAGCGCGGCATCGGCCACCGCCGCGACCTCGTCGGGTGGCGCCAGCGACGCCCACAGCGGCAGCGCCAGCACACGCACCTTGGCCGACGCGTCATTCGCCGCCACACCCAGCGGCGCCGCCAGGGCACGATCCAGCGGCAGCTCCAGCGTCGCCAGCAGCGACAGCGCCGCCGCCCGCGTGGCCTCCGAGGCCTCCTTGCGACCGCCCAGCTCGACCAGCGCGCGCGCCGCCTCGGCCGGCGCCAGGGCGCTCAGCCGCGTCACCAGCGCCCGGGCATCGCGCGCCAGCCGCTCGTCCTCGTCGGCCAGCGCACCCGCCGCCGCCGCCACCGCCGCCCCCGGCGCGCGCTCGGCCAGCGCGGTCGCGGCATCCATGGCGCGCCGCCGCGTGGCCACGTCCTTGGCCGCCGCACCGGCCGCGATCAGCTTGGCCGCCGCCGCCGGCTCCAGCTCGGCCGCCGCCGCCAGCGACGACTGCCGGGCCTCGGCGTCGTCACCCGACGCCGCCGCCGCCAGCACCTCGGCGTGCGCTCCCGGGCGCCGCCGCGCGATGGCCCGCGCGACCTCGAGCGCCCGGCGCCGCACGCGCACCGACTTCGAGCCCACCGCCTCGGCCAGGAACTTGCCCTCGGCCGCCCCCCCCGAGCCCGCGACCCGCAGCACCTCGAGCACGTCCAGCGTGGCCGCCTCGCTCTTGCTGGCCGCGGTGCTCAGCCCCGCGAAGGCGTCATCCTTGCCCTCACCGAGCACATAGCGCAGCAGCCCCTCGGGCACCGGCTGCAGCTGCCCGACGCCCCACGCCACCCAGCCGCGCAGCCCGCCCTTGGTGCCATCCAGCGTGCCGTCATACTTCAGCGCGCCCGGCTCCAGCGCCACCGGGCTCAGCCCGAGCACCGCGACCCGGCTGCCATACGCCGGCGAGTGCGGCAGAAAATGCAGCCATTGCCACGCCGGCCGCCCGACCCGCGCGACCAGCTGGCGCTGCCCGTCGGCGCCGACCTCGGTGCGCATGTACATGTGGCCCGACAGCACCACGTAGGCCAGCACCACCAGCACCACCGGCACCGCCAGCACGCCGGCCAGCACCGACCACACGAAGCGCTTGCCCTTGGCGATGGCCTTGGCCTCGTCGGGGCTCGACGCCACCACGTGGGCACGCTTGACGCCGGCCAGCTCGCCGACCGTCAGCCGCCGCCCCTGCCCCGCCGCCTCGGCCAGCGCGACGCGCGCGCGCCGGGTGTCGCCGCGCACCGGCGCCACATACTCGCGCGCATGCTCGCGCAGGAAGCGGTGCGCCAGCTGGTAGCGCGAGCTGACCTCGCTGCCACGCCCGACCTTGCGCGCCACGCCGCGCGCCACCAGCGCCTCCAGCGCGGTCGCGGCATCCGCCGTGGGCAGCCCGGCCGCCGCACCGATGTCCTCGGGCTCGGCCGCCTCGCCGGTCTCCAGCGCACACAGCTCGCCGAGCACGCGCGCGCCGGTCTCGCCGCCCGCGGCGTCGCACGCGATGGCCAGGAAGCGATCGATCAGCGCGGTCGCGCCGCCCGAACGCCGGTAGGTCCCCGGCGAGGTCAGGCGCAGCTCCAGCGCGGTGCGCGCCACGATCTGCAGCTCGGCCGGGTTGACCGGGCCGCGCGCCGCCAGGTTGCCGGCGATGGCGTCCGACAGCCCGGCCTCGACGAAGGTCCCGGTCGCCAGCACGGTGCGCTCGATGATCTGCGCGGCGTGGATCTCGTCGAAGGGCGCCAGCCGGAAGCGGTAGCTCGGCGAGAACAGCGTCCCGGTGCGGCGCTCCAGCGCGTCCAGGCGCACCATCAGGTCGTCGTCACACACGAACAGGAAGCGGGTGCGATGGTCGGGCGCCTTGCCCAGCTTGACCAGCACCTCGGCCAGCGCGTCGAGCTCGGCGCCCTCGGGCACCGCGCCGCCGCCGTCGTCGATCACGACCAGCGCGCCGCCCTTGGACGACGCCCCCAGCTGGGTCAGCACCTCGGCGGCACCGGCCGCGTCGGCGGCCGCCTGGCCGGCACGCCCGCCGCCCGCCCCGCGCGCCCGCGCTTCGCGCGCCAGCACGTCCACCGCGCCCGGCAGCCCGGGCGCATAGACCGCCTGCATGCCGTGGTCGCGCAGCGCCGGCAGCAGCCCGGCGCACACCAGCGAGGTCTTGCCGACCCCGGGCGGCCCCAGCACAAGGCCGATGCGAAAGCGCTCGGACGTCACCAGCTTGGCCAGGTCGCCACGCTCGGCCTCACGCCCGAAGAACATCTCGCGGTCGCCCTCGCCATACGGCGTGAGGCCACGAAACGCTGTGATGACGCTCAGAGCATCACGACGGGCGTTCTTCACGCCGCCATCTTACCTACGTTTCGGCAGATGCGGGCAAACAAGACCCGCTCGCGGGTCGTTTTGTCCGCGGCTGTCCGGGTCCGGCTCGGACTACTTCGAGTGCCGCGCGGTAACGATGGTGCGAATCCCGCCGCGGACGGCGAAGTCGCCGACCACGGTCGCGCTGCGCGGCGCCACCGCCTTGACCAGGTCGTCCAGGATGCGGTTGGTCACCGCCTCGTGGAAGGCGCCCTCGTCACGATACGACCACAGGTACAGCTTGAGCGACTTCAGCTCGACGCAGGTCGCATCCGGCACGTACGTGATCTTGATGACCGCGAAGTCCGGCTGCCCGGTCATCGGGCACACGCAGGTGAACTCGGGACACTCGAAGTCGATGCTGTAGTCGCGACCGGGAGCCGGGTTCGGGAACGTCTCAAGCTGCTTGTTCGGCCGCGTTGACATCGTCTTCTCGTTGCTCCTCCCGCACGATGGCCGGATTGGCGCCGCTGCCGGGCAGGGCGGGGATCTCGGCGTCGCTCGGGAACACCAGGTGATCGATGCGCGCCGCGGCGTCGAACTGCGCCCGCGTCGGATCGGTGAAGTCGCCGGCCTCGTAGTAGTCCAGCGCCAGCTCCGACAGCACCGCGTACTTCTTGCGCGACGCCTCGTAGTAGTTCATGAACTCGAACGACTCCGAGTGGTAGTAGCGCTCGCGCATCATGGCGGTGCGCTTCTTCAGGCTGTCCTTGCGGGCCACGCTGCCCGACGCCAGGGCGCCGAAGCGGCGGAACTCGGTCATCCAGCGCCGCCACTCCTTGACCGTGGGCGCCTCGCCATAGCTGTCGAGGAAGGCCTCGCGCAGGAACTCCAGCACCTGCGGCTCGGGGCGCGCGCGCATCACGGTGCCGGCCTTGGTCAGGCGCGCCAGGTCGCGGAAGCGCTTGGAGCCGATGATGTCCTCGCCGAACATCTCGGCGTGGAAGAAGGCGCTCTGGTACTTCTCGCACACCCAGTGGTGCACGTCCTCGATGCCGCCCAGCTCCTGCACGTCACGGCGGGCCAGCGCCACCACCAGCGGGTGCATGGCGACATCGAGCGCGATGTGCGACACGAAGCCGCCCACCAGCGCGTGCTTCTCGTCCTGGGTTAGGCCGCGCTGCAGCCGCGCGCGCTCGATGAAGTTGCGCAGCAGCAGGCCGGGGCGCTCGAAGTGGATCTTGTAGCCCCAGGGCGACGGGATGCCGGGCAGCCCGAGCGAGAAGCGCACCGCGGTCTTGGCGACGTTCGAGTAGTAAGGCAGGTCATGGATGATCGACCCCAGGCGGGTGTGCGTCGGCTCGGCCTGCATCGCCGCCGCCAGCTTGCGCGGGGTGCCAGCGTTGGTGGCGCACAGCGTCCCGAAGGTCAGGTGTAGCTGCGGTGCGGGCATCAGCCCTCTCCGTTGGCGCGCGCGCTGGCCGCCTGCTTGAGATTCCAGATGCACTCGACGAACGGCTTGCAGCCGTCGCCGTCCCGGGCGCCACACTGATCGATGTCCTCGAGGACCGGCGCGGTCAGCGAGGCGTCACCGAGGCAGGTGCCCTGACAGCTGGCGACGTCGTTCCAGGCCGTCAGCCCGGGTTCAGCCAGCTCGGTCACGCAGCCCATCATGTGCCGACAAAATGTCTGGCACGTGTTCTGGCGCGGGGACGGCATCGCATGGCTCGGCTCGGGCACGGGCAGAGTTACGATTGGAGGTGCCGCCTTCTTGCCCGAACCACCCCCACAACCCGTGCTGGCCATGACCAGGCCGACCACGACTGTGGCCAGTACGAAGGCGGAGCGATTGGGCATGGCGGAGCGCACCTAAGACCGATGAAGCTATCGGCGCCCTCGCAGTGCGTCAAATGCGAATAAATTACGCACCGCCACGCTTGCTACGCACCCCGAATTCCGCGAGGATTCGCAGCCATGCAGCGCCAGGTCCCGACCGTCTTGGATGACGCCATTGCCCTGTACATCCGCACCTACTATTCGCTGCTGCGCTCCAGCGGGTCGGTGCGGGTGCGCACCCTGGAGGAGGCCCATGGAGGCATGGCGTCCTCGCTACACCCCGGGGCGGCCGGGCCGGAGCTCGACCTCGGCGCCCTCATCTATGCCGCGGTGCGCCTGCCGGCCTGCGCCTGGCGGCTCAGCCATGTCGTGCTGGGGCAGTCGCGCGACCAGTTCGTGCGCGCCGGCTACAGCGACATCGCCAGCTGGGAGCGGGTGCGCACCCCGGCGCGGCGCCGGCGCTGGCAGTGGAACGGCGCCGGTCAGCTGGCCGTCTATGTGGTCAGCGCCTCGGACATCGACGACCTCATCCCCATCCTGGTGGCCTACCAGCTGGAGTGGAACAAGGTCCACACCGCGCTGGCCGCGCGCCCCGCGCTGGCGGCGCAGGTGGCCGACCTGGGCGGCGCCACGCTGCCGCCGGAGCTGGCGCTCGCCCTGTCGGACGCCCTGGCGGTGCCGGCCGACGAGTGCGCCCGCCTGGCCTCGATCCTCGGCTGCGCGGGGCTCGCGGCGTGTGCCCAGCGCGAGCTCGATCTGTCGCTGACGCTGCTGTCGGGATCGTTCGTGAACTACCAGCGCGCGTCGTCGCGCTGGTGGCGGGCGGTCGCCGCCGACCCCAGCGGGGCACACCTGGCCGACCGCCCGGTCTACTTCGTGTCGTCCAACATGCACGCGCTGTCGAACCTGCTGGGCGGCTATTCGCGCACCCACGCGGGTGCCCTCGGGGCCTGGGTCGCGGCCGAGAATCCCGAGGGATTGGCCGAGGAATATCAGCGTCTGCAGGCCGCCGGCGACCAGGCCGGTCTCGACAACCTGTCGTACTACCTCCTCCGCCTGTATGCCCGCGACAGCGAGCGCCGGCGCGCCATCAGCGCAGCCGATCTCGCGGTCGGCATCCGCACCGTGCCCAGCCCCGAAGAGATCGAGGTCGACGCCCAGGTCATCCCGCTGGCGCAGCTCGATCCCGGGCGCTGCGACCCGCGCCTGGCCATGCCCGGCCTCGAGCGGCTGTCACGCAGCGACGCCCTGGTGCTGAACATCGACTACCCGCTGGGCATGGCGGCCTACCACATGCTGGCGCGCGTCCTCATCGAGGTGCCCGGGCTGTGTGGGGTCTATGTCATGGGCAAGGCGGCCACGCTGAACGCGCGCGTCGGCGACGTCATGCTGTCCGACGTGGTGCACGACGAGCACTCCAAGAACACCTTCCTGCTGCGCAACGACCTCACCGGGGCGCAGCTGTCGCCCTATCTGCGCCACGGCAGCGCGCTGGATCACCAGAAGGCCATCACCGTGCGCAGCGCCTTCCTGCAGAACCGCGCCCTGATGGACGTCTTCTACACCGAGGGCTACACGGTCATGGAGATGGAGACCGGGCCTTACCTGGCCGCGCTCACCGAGGCGACCTCGCCGCGGCGCTATCCCACCGACGAGCTCATCAACCTGGGGGCGCCGCCGCTGCCCATCGGCATCGTCCACTATGCGTCGGACACGCCGTTTTCCCGGCACAAACAGCTGTTATCGAAGAGCATGTCGTTCTTCGGCATGGACGCGACCTACGCCTGCGCGGTGGCCATCGTGCGGCGCATCTTCGAGCTCGAGCTGGCCCGCCTCGGGTCCTGATTGACGCGGCGCGCTACGATGTTGTAAGGGGGTGGACCGCAACACGGGGGGACCACCATGGCCGACGACGCCAGCCCAGGCCCGGGCAACGACAGCACTGACAGCGACGACAAGCAGTACATCCGCGAGCTCCGGCGCGCCTTCCAGGCCGAGGTCTTCGGTGAAGCGGGCTATGCCGTGCTGTCGCGGCTGAAGATCCGCCCCGGCCAGCGCGCCAAGTTCGCGGCGTTGCGCGAGCTCGAGGCGCGCCTCAAGACGCGGCTCGGCGACACCCTGGCCAAGGCCGGCTTCGAGACCCGCGAGAGCTGGCTGGCCAAGCTGCTGGGCGGGGGGGCGGCGCTGGCGGCGGCGCCGCTGCCGTGGCAGCTCGAGGCGCGCCTGCTGCGGATGCTGCTGGAGGTCACGGTGCCGGCGTTCGAGCGCTTCGAACGGAAGTTCGGCGCCCGCGATCCCGAGCTGGCGCGCAGCCTGAGCGCCCATGAGCGCGCCCAGCTGGAGTTTTTCCGCCGTGAAATCGCGGGTGACGCCGCGCACGCGCTGGACCCGGTGCGCGACCTGCTGGAGACCTGAGTTTCGGCCACTCGTGCTAGAATTCCCGAGGTTCATTCACGCCCAGGGAGCACGTATGGCTTATCGGCGTTCCATCTCTGCCTTTGCCTGGCTTCTGATTGCGACGCTGGCCTTTGCGGGCTGCGCCAGCGCGGGTGAGGACGATGTCGACGGCAGCATCGGCGGCGACGAGGGCGGGGTGGACGACGGTGGCGGCAGCGTGGACGGCGGCGGGACCTGCATCCCGACCGCGGCCGACGAGCCCGACGACGCCTTCCGCGACACCAACTGTGACGGTGTGGACGGCGACGCCTCGCGCGCGGTGTTCGTCGATGCCGCCGGCGGCGTCGACACCAACCCGGGCACCCGCGAGCTGCCCAAGAAGACCATCGGCGCGGCCATCAACCAGGCCGCGGGCGCCATCCCCAAGAAGGTCGTCTTCATCTCGGCGGGTACCTACAACGAGACCGTGACGGGCCAGAAGGGCGTCAGCCTGTATGGCGGCTACTCGCGGGCGCAGAACTGGGCGCGCGCGGCGGCCAACATCAGCAAGATCGTCGGCGCCGGCACCGGCATGATCATCGATGGCGTCAACATCGCGACCAAGATCGATCGGCTGACCATCACCGCGACCGCGGGCATGACCACGGGGTCGTCGATCGCGGTGGTGGTGTCGAACTCGAACAACCTGCTGACCTTCAACAGCTGCTCGATCATGGCCGCGCCCGGCACCGACGGCGCAGCCGGAGCCGCGGGCGCGCGCGGCGGCAACGGCGCCGTCGGTCAGCCCGGTGGCGGCGGCAGCTGTGACGGTGGCGGACGTGGCGGCGGCGGGCCGGCAGGCACCAACAACTGCCCCGGCGGCAATCCCAACGGCGGCGCTGGCGGCACCGGCGGGTCGGAGGGCTCCAACGCGGGTGATCGCGGCTCGAACTCGCCGGGTGGCGCGTCGGGCGGCAACGGCGGCGGCGGCGGCGATCCGGGCGGCACTGGCGGCGCGGGCGGCGCGGGCGACGTCGGCGCGGCCGGCATGCCGGGTGCGCCAGGCAACGGCGTCGGCGCGGTGTCGGGCATGATGTTCATGCGCGCCGACGGCTCGGGCGGCAGCAACGGCGGGCCCGGTCTGGGCGGCGGTGGCGGCGGCGGTGGCGGCGGGCAGGGCTGCTTCTTCTGTGACGACGGCTCGGGCAACGGCGGCGGCGGCGGCGGCGCGGGTGGCTGTGGCGGTATCGGCGGCACCCCGGGCACCGGCGGCGGCGCCAGCATCGGCGTGCTGGTGATCGCGTCGAGCCCGGTGATCAACGCGACGACCATCCAGGCCGGCAAGGGTGGCGCGGGCGGCGCGGGCGGCGCGGGCGGCGGCGGTGGCAGCGGTGGCGGCGGCGGCGCGGGTGGCGCCA
>Ga0154020_10001819_pt1 | contig 26134 bp, 54 predicted proteins | sample Klosneuvirus_201_FD_109709 | JGI IMG/M metagenome (GOLD analysis project Ga0154020, IMG submission 109709) | Active sludge microbial communities from wastewater, Klosterneuburg, Austria - Klosneuvirus_20160825_MG | ecosystem: Engineered > WWTP > Aerobic digester > Activated sludge | place...
AATACAAAAAAGGGTTAATGTAAGCCCCATCCATCATTGCTCCATTTTTACAAAGCTCCTCATGAAAATCATAAAAAGGCTTGGCCTCTTCACTCTTTGCATCTGGAATGCGCTTTTGATTAATGAACCAATCCTTATAATCTATAGAATGTAGTTTAACACTCATTATTTTCTTTCCTTCAGAAATTCACCTGCTCTTCCTGATAAATCTCCTTTACCTCTTATCTCCACTTTAGCTTCTTCTTTTTCACGTAATTTTTCCACCACTTCCAGAAGAGCTAAATAGTTTTTCATGGTTTCCTGTATAAACTTTCCCTGCGCCTCAATAGAGGCAATCACCATTGGAAGCATTCCTCCCTTAGATGTAGGTTTCCACTCTATCCTATCTTTTAGTTCATGTAGAGGGTTTTTATCAACATAAGCTTTCCATGAAACCAATTGTTCTTCGGCCCATGCAAGCTCTGTGTTAATATATGTAGTTTTAGTAGCTTTTGCCATTAATAATCTTGTCCATTTATAAAATCCTCATCTGGCTTGAGAATGTTCTTTAAATCCATACCATCTCTAAGGATTTCATCCAGCTCTTCTTGCTCTGCTTCATGGGGAACATCCATCTCCATTTGTGCCTTATAACGTGTGAAGGCATACAAGATTTCTTTATCTGAGGTTCCCCATACATCTCCATAATCCTCCAGGGCTGTAGAAATGTGCCTTCCTAATGAATAAGTGGGATAGCAGACTTTCAGTTCTTGTAATACATCTATTATTTCTTTGTAGTGGTTTTCTTTTAACTTTCTCATAACATTATACAATAATACCTGACGCTGTTGCTTTGGTTTGTGTGATGGAAGGTTTAATCACAGTTTTCAATAGATCGTCTAAAATTTCGTTAATTGTTTGTTTATTTTTCTCTTCCAAACCTGAGAGAGAAAGGAGAGGAGCAAGTCTGTCTATAACAATAAATGCATCCTGTGATGTTCTATACTTATCTTGTGGGTTCATATTTGGTTTTATATTAAATCGTCTAAATCTTCGCTTTTAAATGTGACATGTGTCTTATCCTCTTTTGATATATCAAAATTGTCAAAATTATGAGCATATTCCTCATTCATGTATTCCTTGGAAAAAGAGAATCCAATCATATCCTGGTTTTCCTCTTCCTGTTGTTGCCCGTATATATCTACATAATCAATTCCCCTATCAAACATTTCTTGTAATAGAGACAAGAGTACTTCCACATTCACCTTCCTTATCCTCATTGGAGGAAGGGAATGGGGCATATTATTCTCGTTATTTTCCATTTTCAATTTGTTCTTTAATTTGCTCCTCTTCATCCTTTGACACTATAGCCTCCCATTTAAGGAGGGGGCAATTACAGGAAAGACACCTTAATTTAGAAGCTGTAGGACATCCACAATCTGTGCAATGCTCCTCCAGTCTTATGGTGTTATATCCCTTTTTCTTTCTGTTTTCTGAGAATTTATCACATCCTTTACATACTTCCATCCGAAGGATGTATGTCTGTTCTATTTTCTCTTTCAGCTTTGCTGGTGGAATCACTAGGTTTCTCCACCCCTCCCACATTTGCAATAATGTCTCCATTTAATTGTTTTTCTATTTTTGGTTTTATCTCATTAGCCACCTTAATGGCGTTCTCTAATTTAAGCGTATAAGAGGCTATTTGTTTTTCTGTCAAATCTGGGAGAGCCAACTTACTCTCAAACATTTGTATTTTAGAAATTTGCTTATCATATTTCTTTTTAGCCTTTTTGTGGTTAAAAAGGAACTTTCCAAATCCAGATAGTTCTACACTATCCTCTGTCTGCATAGCCTCTAACATTCCCTGAAACTGATGATTGACAACAGATTCAATGGTTTTAAGGGGGATTTTCGTTCTTACAGACATTGTCCTCAAAAGGTAGTCCTTCGTGGACATAGACATGGGCTTATTACTAGTGTCCATGTGTCAATTTTATCTGTAGCAATAAGTCATTATTGAAATCCAGCATAATAGAGGGGTGCACTTTCACCTTGGAATTACTCTTTATCAAAATACCCATTTTCCTCAATCTGCTCAACATATTATATATTGTGCCTGAAGAGGAGGAATATAATTTGCAGAATTCCTCTCTATTTGTGGAATATGAAACATTTCCCCTAATAGCCAAAAAAGCAATAAGCTGTATTTCCCTCTCTGTAAGCTTAATTTTGTTCAAAGCTGCCAGGACAGAATAATACCTAATGGCTATAGCCATATCACCCTCCTCTGTTCCTTTAATTGTCTGAATAATGGTTTTTCTTCCTTCCATAAATAATTACCACAAATATACCGTGTTTTCAACAAATAACAAAATTAATTCTAAACTAAATGCGATATTATGCACAAATTTACATACTAAGAGCCAATGAAGGGATTCGAACCCCCGTAAAAGGTTTTGCAGACCTTCGCCTAAACCACTCGACCACATTGGCATTTATATTATTTCTGTACCAGGAATCTATAATAGACCCTATGATTACTATTATCCCTCCCAACCGCCCTGCAAGTTAAGCTCATTTTTACAAGAAAGCAAACGAGCATAAATAAGAACTCCCTAACTACATGATAATCAGGGAGAAATTATTTTCATTTACCTATTGACAGAAGTGACGACATACCCATTATTTTCCAGAACCTCTTTACATATAGATATGTACTTTTCTAGAGTAAAGTCATATTTAGAGTGATTTGCCTATCTTTTACCTAAAATCTCTGTATATCCAACATATGATTTTTTAGATAGAACGTTAAAAATTAGGTATATGGCTGCTCGTTTTTTGAATTTTCCCATAGGACAAAGGTATGAAATAAAAAATTTTTTCCAAATTTTAGGGGGTAACTTATTTTTTAAAATGTGTATGAGAGTGTTGCTGACCTCCAACTGTCCACCCCACCTAAAATTGGGGAGTTGACAATACCCCCGTAAATAAACTAAAAACAACTAAATTATTAAAGTTATGATCGAATTTAAGAAGTATGAAGGAATTGCCAACCTTGAAGATTTAGGCACATTAGCAGACCAAATTGGTGCTAAAGGAACAATCAAGTTCAGCAAGCCTAATTTCCTCAATACAGAGAAGCGTGTTGTGGTGATTGCAGAGAATGGTGAAGGATTGAGTGCTGTTATCAGCTGTTCAGCCAACTTAAGCAAGCACTTGCGTAAGACTAAAGCTGATGGCGCAGAGAAGAAAGAGCTTTTGGCTTATGTTGCAGGCTTAAATGTGCTTGAGAATGAGGAAGGCGTTCCTTACATCACTATGCCAGGTGGTGAGCCAACAGAAGGCTTTAAAATCTCTGATCTTAAGAAGGTGAAAGTGAGCGAGAAAGTTGCCACTAATCTTGATGAGATGGCGTGGTAATATGAGAATGGGGCCTAATAAGCCCCTTTTTCTTATTTCTCATATATAGGGTGGGAATATACAGAGTATGGGTGGGTAATTAAAACCAATTGTAAATTGACATTTTTAGTACTAAATATTACATCATTGTAGGCATATATAATTATAATTTCCCTATATACAGAAATATAATTTATTATCATGCAATGTTTGAATTTAGGCTGGAAACACAATGTGATGTAAACAGACATTGAATGAAATAGTTAATATTTCCTCCATATATTACATCAATACATGGGATGTTGTTCTTGGGTGGGCAACATTTCACAATAATAACAGAATAGTAAGTCAGCTTTAGGCTGTAATACACCAGCAACAGGCATGTTGTGTAATTGTTATTTATTATAAATGTGCGAAATCAGCGTAATTATGAGGGTGTAACACCCTTTAACACATATATTACCTAAGAATATAGTTGCAAAACTAATAGATTAGTTACAATATTATAGCATTAAACCAAAAGATATGAAAAACTTGATGAAATGTTCACTTGATGAACTCCTATCTGAAAAGCAATTAGCTATTCAAAATGGTGATATTGACAGATATAGAGAATGTAATGAGCTTATTAGCACGATGTATGCTAATTGGGCTAAAAAATGATATTATAGCACATATTGAGCTGTCTTTGGATATTGTATATACTAGTATGCGCTAGTCACTGCGTATTTGAGGGAAACAGGAGATATGTGCTATTTTTTCTTTAAATTAGACATTAAACCCATATTTATTATGAATATTACATACAGTGATTTAAAACATATTCTTGAGATTAATCTACAGGATTATGCAGGAAATGATGATAATGCTCTTATTGAGGTTATTATTCAGGACATTAGAGCTATGTCTATTCTTAATAATGAATTGGATAAGCCTATTCCTACGCTATTTACTAAATAGTCTTGCAAGATTCAATTGGCTCAAAAGGTACAAGCTGATTGTCTAAAAAGTAGTTAAAGGGGCAACCCATACACTATGGCCTTAATTTGATGGTTTATTAACAAACAAATCATAATCGTCAACCGGGCACACGGTAATGAGAGGGTAATCATTCCTCTCTTTTTATAGCATTAAATACACTAAATATACATCAAATGGACAAATATGTTGCATTATTCTCTCATACAGAGAAGGAAATTGAAGAGGCTATGAAGTTTATTCAAGGGAATAGAGATGCTGCTCTTATGTATTTAGATTATTGTGCTGAAGAGGATAATAAGGCTATTTTTCAGGCAGAAAAAGCTGATGATGAGTATTATGATGGCTCATATTAAGATACGTGCTGGCCCACAACACCAGCTAATTCCTTCCTGAATGATGAGAAATAGGGTGATGCCTATATGGGAGTATTGATTGGCTACTTGTCAGTCTAGATTGACTATCTACGGGAAATATCAAATAGATGCAAAAGAAATACGTGCTCTAATAAGTCTCTTCCTAACTCTTAAAGACCTTTTTTTGATAGGGATGCTGGAATACCAGTGGAGGATTAGACCAAGACATAATTTGGGCTAATTTGGAGTATTAAACATTAAAACTACTAATTAGAAAGCCTATAGGGAGTTTCAATCCAAGTAATATAGTACTAATTATACTGTGTGAAGGATACATTGCACCTGCACAAGTGCTATAACAGTTAGTTCTAAACTATACTGGTCGTAATGTGGTCAAAGGCTTAGATAATGACCTGATAGTTAGTAGTTTTATTTAAAACATTAAAATTATATAAAAATGAAAAAAGAAACACAACAACTAATAACCATTATATTAACATGCGTTAGTCTATTGGGGATAATGGTATTCTTACTACTTTCAATGAAAGTGCATTAAAAAAATTGGGGTGCGATGAGTACCAGATATACAGCTTGGCTGATGCTATAGGCTCATTCCTTCCCCATAATTATTGTCAATAATCATATAAACAGGTTGCTCCAAGCACTTGTGAAAAATGGTTTGGCCTCTTGGAGAGGTCTTAGGGATTGTAACTCTTACCTGGAGTGTAGAATGGATATTTAATCTGTTGTATCAGAAATATCTGTTTGAAAATAACCATTGGGAATATATACATTGCATTCTTTGGCCATTATGCAAATTCCCTTTATTTTTAAAATCTAAACACCAATAATATGAATAAGGAAATAAAACAAAAGTGGGTGGAAGCTCTGAGGAGTGGAGAATATAAACAAGGAAAGGGCACACTAAGAACTAATAATAATTTATTCTGCTGTCTTGGGGTATTGTGTGATATTACATTTCCTGATAAATGGGAAAATAAACTAGGAAGATGGTTTATGTCTGGTTTTGATGGTACATTACCTGATGATGTAGTAAAAACTACAGAAACAGTACAAAATAATCCCTATTTTAACTTAGAAAAGGTGTCAAATAGAGCTAATTTGGAAAAATATGTATTTCCCCTTCCTACAGCAAGCACATTATCAAATTTAAATGACAAAGGTGTCCCATTTGAGGAAATAGCAACAATAATAGATGAATGTTTTTAAAACCCTAAAATATGAAAACTCATGTTGTTTGCTTAAAAAGTGATTGGAAGGGTACAAAAGGAAATATAATTCCATACCCTATAAAAGGAGAAATTTATCAAGTGGATGAATTTTTAGAAAACCCTGAAAATACAGGAGATGATTATTATGTACTAAATGGATTTGATGGGGCATGGAATACAAAGGGATTTAGGCCTACAGATGATACATTTGGTGAAGTAGTGACAGAAATAATAGAAAATCAGCATATTTACGAAGAGGTATTAAACTAATTAATTATGACAAATTCACGTATTGCCAGAACATATATTTCTCCTAATAAAAGAGAAGGGAGCCCATTATATGCTCCTTTTACACTCTCAATGTATTTTTTAACACAAATGGGGTGGTGGCCTGTAGTAGATAATCCTGCTTCCTATTATAGAATGATGTATTTAAACAATAAATAATTATGAATTACATTATACACCATGAAGTAGGAATACCTAAAATGGCTGTACCTGTATATAGAGATTTATTACATCCTCAATTAGTAGAAGAAGTAATTAAAAGTGGGTGTGATGAATATAAAATATGGATGTATGGGGAAAACATATATTCATACAATAAATTTAATCAAGGATATACACGCTTTTCTATTGACTATTAATATGTTCCACTAAAACCACTAAAACCATGACACAAATGTATGGCATCATTATGACTAAAGAGGATTTTCTTCTTTGGGATCATAACTAACAGAATTTATTTGGGTGAGCGGTGAAGATTAGGGGGCTAGAAATAGCTCCCTTTTTTATTGTTTAATTTAATTATATATCCAATGAAAAAATTAAGAGAAGTAACCACCTTTCTATCTTGTATAGAAGCTATAAATGCAGGTGGATGTGGAATAGCAGCATTAGCCATTTACAAATGGATGGAGAAAAATGCTATAGAAATGCTTAAAGATATAGAAATTGTATTCCTATACAATGATAGTTGGGAATACAATACCAATTGTTCAAGAATACAAGATGGAGAAAATTGTCTAATTGTACCCGCACACATAATACTAAGAACATCAAAAGGAAAAGAAATTGATGCCCATTGTACATGGAATGGTAGAGAAACAGAACATACAGTGGGAATACAACATTTAATTAATACAATTAATACTCCTGTATCAAATGGGTGGAACAATTGGTTTGATAGAAAAGAAAATATTAAAAAAATAGCTAAAAAGCTTGATATTTCCTTAGATGAAGTGAATGTAAATTATAAACATGAATACTAAAAACAAACTAAATATGAAAAAGAAAAACTTTTTATTACCATTGCTAATATTATTAGCATATTTTATTGTGGGAATGATAACAACAGGCTGTTCACAATACACCTGTCCAACATATTCCACAAATTACAAGATAAAACACATAAGCCCTAAAAAACAGAAGATTATAGCTAATTACAAGAATGTAAGTAAGATTAGATATTAAAATAAAGGGGGAATTTATTTCCCCCTTTTACACGGTGGTTATAGCTCAGTGGCAGAGCACTTGCGGTTTAATCAAGAGGTCAGTGATTCGAGCTCACTTAGCCACCCAAAATACATCATAAATACAATATTATGAATATAAAAATTGAACACACAAAAACACATAAAACTACTACCTATAATAATAAAACATTTGGTGGTATTTTAATGGAAGTTAATACATTAGTAACTGATGCTGAATTGATATTGGTTGAGTGCAACCCAAAACAAGGTGATGTTTTTATTACATCAAATGAAATGGCTAAGAAATTACCGTTTAATGCTGATAAGAATGTACCTTTTAAACCAATCCTAATCTCAATAACAGAGAAGGTAGAAGTTGGTGATTGGGTATATAATCCTAAACATCCTATGGTGAAGATTTTTCAATTTAAAGAAAATGATCCTTGGAAAGATTCACCTAGACATGGTGGTTGGTTTAAAATCCTTGCACTATCAGAACACTTCTCACTGCAATCATTACAAGATATTGTAGATGGTAAGTTGAAAGAAGGTAAGTGTTTGGTTGAGTGTATTCAAGAAGAACCAATACCAATGACTTATAAAGGTGTAGATAGTAGAGGTGACTATCTCTATTATTGCCCAAAGTGTGGACATGGTGGTTCTTATATGGGTACAGGTCAAGTACATTGTTACAAAGATGAATGTAGACCTACTACAATCAAACTCAATCCTCACATTACTATTTATAATGTTGAAAGAAAAACATATACATTTGAAGATATGGATGAAATAAGACGTAGAGCAATTGATTTTGGTGCTTCTAGTTTATCATTAAATAAATGGTTTAAAAAAATTGTAAAATAATGGAAAAATGGGGGTGCCTGGTTTTGACATGATAAGGTGAGTAGTACAATCAAGTGTAGGGAAGTATGTTATACCTACTAAAAATATGCATGCGACAAAGAATGACAACGCTAAATTAGCCCTTGTTGCTTCACTAGGTGGAGTGCTTGGAAATCGTCAGGATGCAATTGTTTCTCGTAAACTGGTTCCAGCAATGGAAGCAGAACTTGAAATGGCTGCTTAATAAGAGAGCATCTCTATAACTGTCCAGTTTAATTCCAAAAGTTCTGGTAAAAAATAAGTAGGTGGTGGAGCTAAACCGAAAGGTTGGCCTATTACTGATCAATAGAAATATAGATCGAAACTTGTAGTAAAATTGTATTATTTGATTATTGTGGACAGGGGTTCGACTCCCCTCACCTCCACTAAAAACCCTATTTCATATGAAATTTATAATATATTGGATGTTCTATAGCTCCTCTTTGTATTTGTTAAATTTAAACGAAGACCAAATATTAATAAAAACTAAAATTATGTCAGAGAAAAAACCAATACCATTCAGAAAAAGAGACACTCCCTCTAGAGTGGAGAAAAGAGCTGAAAAAAGACTACAAATAGCTACAAATGGCTATTTAGAGGCTCAAACCAGAAAAACTTCTGGACAATTTGTACATAAACCAGGTAAACAATCACATTACGGAAACTAATGGGAAGAATAAAAGAAAAAACAATTATAAGAATAGTTATTAGGACAATAATAGCTATTCTTTTCATTTTAGCCATGTGGTTTTGGGTGGTGGTGCTCACCCTCGTTTCTACAATAAAACAATAGGAATGGGGAAGAAATATTAAAGGCACGATAGTCCTTACATATAAGGAAGAGTAGGTATATGTCAATAAACATTAATAAATCTTGCTTATTGGCCTTTAATGTTTATTTTAAACTAAAAATTATGAAGAAATTTATGTTAACAATGATATTTATGTGTTTTTGCCTAATTATAGACAATTCACAGGCAAATTTATTAAAGAATGGAGACGTAAATTACGTTAAAAAAGCAGATTTTAGAATAGCATATTCATATATTATTAAACATGAAGGTTGGTATGTTAATCATGCAGACGATAGAGGAAAAGAAACTTATGGAGGAATATCACGCAAATATAATCCTAATTGGTGGGGATGGAGATTTATTGATGAATATAAGAAGAAAAATGGCCCTATACCAAGATATACACATTTTCCAGAATTAAATTTCTGGGTGATGGATTATTATTTGGACATTTGGGTGTCTGAACATTTTTATAACCTCCACAACCAAAATTTAGCTAATTATGTTCTTGATTTTAGAATAAATGGGACAATAGGAGCTAAATTAATAAACAAATCATTAACAGAACTAGGGGCTCAGAATATAACAAATAAGAATGTTATAGACTCAACAACAATAAATGCCCTTAACAATATAAATAGAGAAATGTTCCTAAATCACTTAAAAAACAAAAGAATTAAGTTTTATAGGAATATTGCTTTGCGTGATAGTACGCAAAAACAATTTTTAAAACATTGGATAAAACGCTCTAAATCAATAAATTATGAATAAAGAAGAATTAATAGAAGGGCATAAGCCAAAAAATCCTGCAATAGAAGCTCTTAAAGAAGGAGAATATTACACTGTTTTCAATTACGTGTATGAAAATAGAGAAGCAGTGATGGTAGGATTTGTCACTTTAGGAAATAATGGTGATAATGGTAAATCAGATGGTAGTTTAAGAGGAAAAGCAACATTTGCAAGTGAAGCTACTAAAGATTTTAGCACAAATTCTGTTTGGTGTTACAAAGATAAAGAGGGAAGAGATTACAAACTTTCCACACCAGAGGAAATAGAATGGCTTAAAGAGTGTATTAGATTAGGTAAATATATTCCTAAACCAGAAAAATCTATGAAACAAGAACTATCCTCTCTACCTGAAAAATGGTGTATTAAACCTAATGATACACAAGAAGCTAAAATTATAGGTAGGTGGTTTGATAAGCATCATGGGGCTGGAAAAGCTTTTTACGAAGAAAATGCCAAGTTAAATCAATATTATAGCAATGCTTATAATCCAGGAAATGTATATTTTCATGAAACTAAAAAAGAGCATGGGGAAGAAATTACCTTTGAACAATTTAAGAAGTGGGTATTAAAAGAAGGAGAGGGACAACAAAAATCTGAGCCAATTATGAATACTTATGGATTAAATATAGGAGATAAGCTCCCTGAGAAAATAATAAATGAATGGTGTAGACAAGGGCCCAATTATTCATCTAATAGTAAATCTTATTGGCATGAAGGTGCAGGTTGTTTTTCAGGAGATAGACTAATAAAATCTTTCGGTATCAGAGAAGGTGTAATGAGTTTTGAAGTATCAAATACCAATATTGTGCATCTTCGAGCAGAAGGGTTTAAAGAGTTTATGGATAATTTTGATAAGCCTAAACAAGAAGAAAAAGCTATGTTTAAGAAAGGGGATTATATTGTTACATTAAAAGTTATTGATTGGAGTAGTGATAATTGTGCTAAAGACAACTATTGTTTTAAACAAAGAATAGACGCAAAATCTATGAATCCAGAGATAGATTTATCTGGAAGTGAAGACAATTGGCATAGTGTTATGTCTTTTAATAAAAAGGGAAGACTATTAGATTGGAGATATGCTACATTAGAGGAAATAGTAGAATATGACAGACTTGGTAAACCTTATGATGTGAGTACATTGAAAACAGAGAAATCTTTGGCAGGTAGATGGTTAAAAGCTTTAGTTGATCATCCTGAGTCTATTATGAGATTGAAAAAAGGAGAATTTGCTAAAATTAGACAAGGTTTATACTTTGAAGAAATAAAAGGATGTGGAGGATTTAATTATAGTAAAGAAAAAATTGGCTCTGTATGGGAACTTATGCCTGAAGGATTCAACCCTGAATTGGCTACTAAAGTACTAGAAATTCAAAAAACCCCTTATAAATTCAAAGAAGGAGATGAAGTGCAGGTTTGTGGGATAGATGAGGATGTAAATGGTTGGGGGTTTTTAGGAACAAACTTATATACATATAAAGTTCAGGGTGTTGCTGGAAATAAGGGTAAAATAGAAAAAATTAAGCAATTTCAGGGAAGATGGTATTATAAACTTTCTTGCCATCTAGATGATAGCTATATTAGTGAAGATTGTCTTACATTATTATCTCCTATTTCAGCTAATCCTTGTAAGAAAATAATATTAGACGGTACTATTTCTGTAGGACACACAGGATCAATAGGAGCTTACACTATAGGAATGGATCCTTATCATAAGGAAGTGTTTCCTAGAGAAAAGCTTGAAGCTCAATTAGTTAAATTAAAACAATGTAAAACCATAAACCCAGATGTAAATAATGTAAAATCCGTAGAAACAAAGTTAATCAAACCAAAAAAAATAATATTATTTTAAACAATTTCAAACAACTTAAATTTTAAAATTATGAACAAAGTAAAATCATTCGTTAAAGAATTTGCAGCCATCCTAAAAGGAGACAATGCTGAAGCAACAGCTCAAAAAGCTCTTCGTCAAGCAGATAGTGCTCTTAAAACTCAAATTGCTTCTTTAAAAGGAGACACAATTGTAGTGGAAGATGCACTCACTACAGCACAAGAAGTTCAAGCGCTAGCAAGAGTTAATAACGGAAAAGCTATCACAAACAGAGAAGGATATGTACGTGGTCTTTTAGATGCTAAAAACAATGTAACATATGCTGAAGAAGCTCTAAAAACACACAATGAAAAAATTGCTTTCTTGGAGTCCGAATTGAAAGCTCTTTCTGAAGAAGTGGAAGGATAATATTGTATTTTAACATATTTTACAAAAGGGCTATAGAAATATAGCCCTTTTTCATTTCTAAAGCCTTTTATATGAAAATCATAAAATTAAATCCAATAGAATACATTACAAATTTCCGAAAAATAGCTAAATTCATGTTTATGGCATGGGTGCTAGAAGGAAATGTGTATGTAGAAGCAAATGTCACTAAATTAGAAGAATTAGGTTATTAAACTACCCTCCATATGCAAATTGATGCTATTTTAACATTTAGAGGCTATACTCCTAAGAAAATCAAAAAGGGGATGCTATTCCTGATTACATCAGATGAATACACTCCTATTGTCTATTCCCTAGACAAACTACCTACCACAAAGAAAGAGGCAGATAAATTATTGCTTGTATTAGGAAATCCTGTTCTCCCTTATATTATAAATCCTTTTCATACAGGAAAAGGAAGTCATGTTTTACTAACCCCAGACAAAATAGAATGGCTAGCAACAGAATATAAGGAAACAAGAGAAATTACAGTGGAAGATTTTAATAAAATTCTATTGGAATTTGAAGGAAAGATTAAGTTGGAAATGACAGAAGACGAAAAAACACCATTCCTATTAAATGGAAAATCTATTATATCCTTCCCAGAGGAATATCTTGTAGAAATTTAAATAATTGTTTAATTTTACAAAAAAAATATTATGCTTTTAAAGAAACAAATGGAAAAACTCCCAAATGGGATAAATTCCAACACAGAAATAGCTAAATTATTCCCCAGACATGGGTTAAAAAGTAGAGAAATGATATTTCCTGTAAATAAAAAGGGAGAAATTGTTAATACACTCCTTGAAGAAAACCAGGAATTTAAGACAATGCGCCTAAACAGGCAAATGCATAGAAAACATCATTCATAAAAATATAAAAACTCTTCTGCTTGAAGACAAACAACGTGATGGTTTACTCCGTGGTATGGCTAGTGGTATTTCGATACGCACACGGTCAGAGTGTACTGTTCTAGCAGTTAATGTTTGTTGTAGAGATACTGGAAGGTCATTCCTATCATTAAGATAACGGTATTCCACTAGAAAAATTGGACAGAAGAGTTTTTTTATCAATTTAAACCAATAGATATGACACCGTTAGAAGAACGATTTAAAGAAACAATTTATTTAGGTGGCTTATCATCCCGTAAGGATCAAGATGCCGTAAGTTGTGCCATATTAACAGAGCAAATAGCAATAGGGTTCAGTAAGTGGAAAGAAAAACTAAGACCTTCAAAATACATGGTTTCGGTTAAAGATGGGTATCGTGCTAAAACCGACAGCGAACTATTCAAAGATTACATGGAGAGCCTTAAACCTTAACCTATGAAAAAACCACCAAAGGAAGTTAAGCCTAAGAGGGGAGTTATAACAATAATTCTGCTCTTTTTTATAATATCATTAATAGGGTGTAGCCCTAGAAATCATGTACATTATAGTGTAGATGATCCAAGAAGATCGTACAATAACCAATTTGCCCCTGTAAATCAACATAAACCACATATTAAACATTAAAAATATGAAATTAGAGAACGAAAACTCAGTTTGTTATATAGGTAGAGTGAAAGAAATTAAACCTATAGAAAAAGCTGATAAAATAGAGCTAGCTATTGTGAATGGTTGGAGCTCAATTGTACCTAAAAACAACTTAAAAGTTGATGATTTGGTTCTATGTATTACTACAGATGCAGTAATTACCCAAAAATTTGGTGAAAAACACGGAATTCTCACATATTTAAGAAAAGGTAATAGAGTTAGAACTGTTAAACTTAGAGGTGTTTATAGTGATTGTATTGTTATCCCTATTAAAGATTTATACCTAGATATGCACCTTCAATTTGAAGGGGTAGATTTAATGGATAAACTTAAAATCTTCAAATATGAGGAACCTGAAAAAACAATAATACTTCCTGGAGGCAGAAGAATGATTCAAAAGGATAACCCTAATTTTGATAAATATTATAAGTTTCCTAATATAAAGAATGTTCCTGATTTATTTACAGAAGAGGATGAGGTTGTTGCCACTCGTAAATATCATGGTTCTAACGCCAGATATGGGATTGTAAAGAAAGCTAGTCTATCTTTTTGGGATAAAATAAAGAAATTCTTTAAATTATCTGATAAATGGGATGATTATGAGTTTATATACGGATCACATAATGTTATAAAAGGGTCAGATTCTTTTGGTTATTATGCTACAGATATTTGGAAAGAAATAGAAGATAGGTATGATATTAAAGAAAAATTATGGAACTTTGTAAAATCTCGTAAAATAGAAGATTTAGGAGCTGGGATTATTCTTTATGGTGAAATATATGGCCCAGGAGTACAAGGAGATCATTTTACATATAATTGTAAAAATAAGGAACTAATTCTATTTGATATTCAATTAGATAAAGAGTATTTAGATAGAGCTACCTTTGTAGAATTCTCTAAATCAATAGAACTACCCCATACAGTGAGACTATATAAAGGGAAATATGATGTACATGCTATTATGAACCATGTTTTAAATCAATTTATTCCTAATACAAAAACACCACATGAAGGTGTGGTGGTTGCTCATGTATCAGGAGATAGAAAGAAAATAGCTAAGATTATTAATCCCGATTATTTAATATTTGGAGAAAAACATTTAGTATCTGAAAATCATTAATTATGCAACAACTAGTTATAACCGTTGGGCTCCCTGCTTCTGGAAAATCAACATTTTCCCGTAATTGGGTGAATGAAGCCCCTAAAACAAGAATTAGGGTTTGTCGTGATGATATTAGGAGAATGTTAGGCCCATATTGGGTTCCAACAAGAGAAGATTTAGTCACTTCTATAGAAAGAGAAACTGTTAGAACAGCTTTAATGCAAGGATTTTCTGTAGTTTTAGATGCCACTAATTTTCAATGTGATTGGGCGGAAAAAATGTTAAAAAATATGATGACCACTAAAGCAGAAATAAAAATTGAGGATTTCACACATGTTTCTTTAGAAGAATGCATAGCTAGAGATGCTTTTAGAGATAAAAGTGAACAAGTGGGGGAAGAGGTAATACGTAGATTTCACGAAAAATATATAAAGAAATGAAACAGATCATAATTCCAGATTTACATGGATATGCTACATGGAAAAGAATAATAGAAAATCATAATGATGCTGACAGAATAATATTTTTAGGTGATTATATGGATAGTTTTGTCATTTCTGGATTAGATCAAGTGAAGAATCTTAGGGAAATCATTGAATTTAAGGAAAATAGTGATAAAGAAGTGATATTATTGATAGGAAACCACGATCACCACTATTTTCCTTGGATAGGATATACAGGAACTTCTGGCTATCAGGATGTTATGTCAAAAACATTTGAATATGAATTTGAAACACATCAACATTTGTTTCAAATGGCATTTGTAGATGAAAATGAATATGTCTACAGTCATGCTGGTATTACAGAAAGCTTTTTGTATTTAAATGGGATAGGGAATACCTCTATTTATTCAATAATAGAAACAATTAACGATGTTTATAAACACAAACCTATTAGATTTAATTTTAATCCTGCGGATAAAAGTGGAAATGGTAATCATATTTTTCAATCACCTATTTGGGTAAGGCCTGAGAGTTTATATAAAGATGGTATTAAACAAATACAAATAGTTGGTCACACTCCTCAGCCCAAAATAAATCCAAATAAATCAAAAAGGCAAGGATATTGGCTTACAGATGTAATGGGAAGTACAAAAGAATATTTAGTAATTATAGATGGAAAAATAACAATAGATAAATTATGAAAAATATTTGGTGGAGTGCTGATTGGCACATGAATCATCAAAATATCACTGGGCCAAAAGTTTCCCAATGGGAAAAGGGGTATAGAGATTTTGATAGCACAACAGAAATGAACGAACATCTTATAAAACAAATTAATAAATATGTAAAATGGGAGGATACTTTATACTTCTTAGGTGACTTTTGTTTTAAAAATCATAAAGATACTCCAAATTGGAGAGATAGATTTAATTGTCAGACAATACATTTTATAAGAGGAAACCATGATAACCACATTGATAAATATAAAAATAGTTTTACATCATTAAATGATGTGTTAACATATAAAGATGAAAATGGACATACATTTTTTATGTCTCATTACCCTCATCTATCTTGGCATCATGCTAGTAGAGGTGTAATTATGTTACACGGCCATGAACATGGAGTATTAAATCACTTAAATGTTAATGTTAAAAGACTGGATATAGGTATAGATTCTGCTAAGATGATATTTAATGAGTATAAACCTTTCTCGAAAGAAGAAATCTTGGATATTGTAAATAAAAAAGGTAACTTGCATCTTGGTCATCATAATGGCCAAATATAATAATGACTTATAAATACCTAAAAAATATATCTGGAGTATACTACAAAGAGTTAAAATCTTGTAGAAAAGTGTCTGAGAAGTTTGGAATACACAAAGAGACTGTTAGTAGAAGAATAAAATCTATGAATTTAAGTCTTAAAGAGGTCAAAAAAAAATATAACGAAAAAACAACATAATATGGACATTAACCTATATTTAGAAGATTTTGATAATGAGGAATTATCAGAAGATGCATGGTGGGAACAAATGAGAGAGGCTGTAGAAGCCTACAATGGAGAATTTAGTACAATACATCAAACTAAAAAAGCTATTTTAGGCTATAAAATGTGGAAATGGAAGAAAAATTCAGATTTTAACGAACAATAATATGAATGCTAAAGAAGAATTTATAAGAGTAACAAAAGATTTTAAAGTGGTTTGTGCTGAAATAGACAACAATAAAAGTTGGTATGATGCAGATGAAAGAACACCTTTACACATATTAAAAGTAGGGTATAGTCCAGAAGAGTATTCTAAATTTTTAGAGGCAATAGACTTTAAATATGATAGTGGGTTTGGTGGACAAGAGCTTTTTGGAACTATATGGTGTGAAAATGGAATATGGCTTGATAGGGGAGAATATGATGGATCTGAATGGTGGGACACCCATGTTTATCCTGAAATACCTTTACAACTAAAGCAACAATAATTATGAAAAAGACAATAAAAGAAAGAAGAATTGAAGTATTAAAAGATGCTCTTCTTCAAGTAAAAAACAAACTTTATAAAGTAGAGAGAGGAACTTATGTATTCTTATCTCCTACTCTTCAAAGTATACAAAACGATATTACTTTTGAGAGAAGTAAAGATTTAAGTGCTCAAGAATGCCTATTAAAGGATAAAAAACCTTGTACTGTATGTGCTAAGGGGGCTGTTTTTCTTTCTTTAGTTAGAAAAGAGAATAAAGTGAAAATGTCTGTATTAGATGATAATGATGTTAGAGAAGAAAAATCTAATAAATTATTTGGACAAAAGAATATGGATAGAATGGAAGCTGCTTTTGAAAAATATATTTATATGGATTCAGATGGTGGTCTTTCTAGTTACAGTAATGGTGGTGAAAGAAAGAAAGATGTAGTTATGTATAACTTTGTTAAAAAGTATCCTAATACAAAAGATAGACTTATTGCCATTCTTAAAAACGCTATTCGTCATGATGGAATTTTCACTCCTTAATGAACATGACTATTTTTCCATAAGGGCTAATATAATGTTAACACAATCAAAATGAGTAAATATAAAGATTTAGATTTAGAGGATAGAATGCCTTTTGGTAAATATAAAGATAAGAAAATCAAATATTTATTTCAAGATGATCCTTTATATGGAGGTTGGCTTATTTCAAAATCTGTAGGATTTACCAAAGAAGCTAAAGCTCATCTAGCAAAATCCATGATGGCACAAAGAAGTAAAAATATTCAGAGTATGAAGAAAAACAACTATTATGGGGGAGGATTAAGTAGAGAAGATGATAGTTTAATGGCTTCTTGTTATGATTTAAATGGATAAAATATGAGAATTATAGCTGATATAGAAACCGACAATCTGTTAGATAAAATTACCAAAATACACTGTTTTTGTTATCAAGAGGAGCTTTCTGGCTCCTCTGGTAGCATTACAGATTATAAAGAGTTGGTGGAATTTCTTTCTAAAGAGGATTTAGTTGTCATCGGGCATAACTTTGTAAAATTTGATAAAGTGGCTTTAGAGCGTATTTTAGGCCAAAAATTTAAATTTAAAGTGATAGATACTCTTCCTTTAAGCTGGACGCTATTTCCTAATAGAGATAATCATGGGCTTGAAGGATGGGGAGAAGATTTTGGAATAAAAAAACCAGAAATATCGGATTGGAGCAGCTTAACGGTGAAGGAATATGTACACCGATGTACAGAAGATGTTAAAATCAATGTTGAGCTCTGGGAAAAGCAGCACAATTATCTTTTAAAGCTCTATAGAGAGGAGAAAGAAGTAGATAGGTATTGTGCCTACCTATCCTTCAAGATGGATTGTATGAGAGAACAAGAAGAAATAGGCATAAAAATAGATGTTCCTCATATAGAGAAGATGTTTACCACCCTTTCTAAGGAAAAAGAAGATAAGATTGTCCTTTTAAAAGAAAGCATGCCCCCTAACCCTATTAAGAAGAAGAAAGTGTATAAAGATGCCATTAGGGACAAAAGTGGAGCTATTTACACAAAAGGGGACTTATTTTACAGTTTTGTAACCCCCAGACAAGTTCCTACAGATATTACAGTGGAAACTATTAAGGGTTATGAAGACCCCAATCCTAATAGTCATACACAGATTAAAAATTGGCTATATTCGTTAGGATGGATTCCTGAGCACATAAAACATGTAAGGAATAAAGAAACCAGTGAAGTAAAGAAAATACCACAAATAGCTTCCAAGAACATTCCTGGAGAAGTGTGCGAGAGTGTTAAAAAACTATTCGAGAAAGAGCCTAAATTAGAAACACTAAATGGACTAAGTATTCTTTCTCATAGAATAGGGATATTTGAAGGTTTTAAAGAAGAAAGTAAGGATGGTAGACTTTACCCCACATGTGTAGGACTAACTAACACCCTTCGTTTACAACATAGAGTGATAGTTAACCTTCCAGGTTTTGATAAAAAATATGGAACAGATGTAAGAGGAAGTCTTATAGCTGATGAGGGAATGATGTTATGTGGTAGTGATTTAAGTGGTATAGAAGATAATACCAAACGCCATTACATATATAAATATGACCAGGAATACGTTAATTCCATGAGTGAAGATGGTTACGATGCCCATATAGAGTTAGGTATATTAGCAGGTTTTATGACTAAAGATGAAGGAGAATTTTACAAATGGTATTCACAGAAAAAGAGTTAATTTCTAAACTTAAAGAAAGTTTAGAATACAAAGAAGGAGTTTTATACTGGAAAACAGTTAAAAATCTAGGTAAAAAGGCTGGGTATAAAAATTCAGATGGTTATATAGAAATAAATGTAAGTTTTGGGTATAAAACAAATAAGAAGTTTTTATCCCATAGAGTTATATTTGCTATACATCATAATTATTTTCCTTTGTTAGTAGATCATATAGATCAAAACCCTGAAAATAATTTAATTTCAAACCTTAGAGATGCAAATAAAAAGCTGAATGCAATAAATACTGGTCTACCAAATAACAATAATAGTGGGATAAAAGGTGTAAGATTTAATAAAAATGCTAAATGTTATGAAGCCTACATAAACACATCTATTAACGGAAAAAGAAAGAAAATACACCTGGGTATACACAAAACTATAGAGCTCGCAAAAGAAGCCAGAACTAAAGCAGAAAATAAATATTGGTATGACACTTGAAGAAATGAAAAATTTGCCTGAAAAAGAGCAAAAAGAACTGTTTAAAAAACTGAAATCTATTAGGCATAAGGCTAAAACCACAAATTTTAGTGCTACATATAAAGTGGGAGTGCCCTCTTTAGCAAGAAATGCTGGTATAACAGAAAAAGAGGCTAAGAAGCTATTAGAAATCTATTGGAAACGTAATAAGGCTATTCTTCAAGTGGAAAATGCTTTAGAAGTTAAACAAATATATGGACAAAAATGGCTTAAAAACCCTGTCTCTGGATTTTGGTATACACTTAGAGCTGAGAAGGACAGATTCTCAACATTAAATCAGGGCACTGCGGTCTACTGCTTTGACACTTTGTTAAAATATCTCAGGCATTTTGGTGTTAAAATAAATTATCAATGTCATGATGAATGGCTGGGAAATGTAAAAAGTGAAGAGGAAACAGATGAATTAATTGAAAAAGCCATTCAAAAAGTGAATGAAGAGCTTAGATTAAATATTCAAATCAAATGTTCTTCCTCATATGGCCAAAGATATAGTGAATGCCATTAACAATTAAATTATGAAAAAAGATATTTTTAAAATCAATAAAATAGAGCTGAGTAATGCTAAAGGAAGATATGTTACTATTCATGAAGATGGTACAATTTTTATACATGAACATTGCCATGCTCCAAAATATATAGTAGATGCAGGGAGTTTTACTATTAATCAAAAAGCTTTTGAAAAGTATTTTAAAATGAAATTAGTAAAAACAAAACAATGAGCACATTATATGACAAATTAGCTGCTAATTTAGAAAAAGCAGGCTATAAAGTAACAAAAGACTCTTGGACAGAAAGTGTAGGGCATAAAAAACCTACAAAAGAATATTGGATTGATGTTATTCTTAAAGAAGAAGATGGTGTCAGATATACCAGTCATTATTGGTTTGGAAGTGATAGAAACCAAATCAAAGAACTCCAATTCTGGAAATGTAAAATTAGAATAGAAGAAGACCACCATGAAAGACTTATATGAAAATAACAAGAAGTAATATATCTGAACATCTATTTGAATACCAATTAGGTTTAATAGGGAAGTCTGTCAAAGAGGCAGCTTCTACACATGATTGGAAGACACAATGGCAGATTTCTGAAAAACAAATGGATGAATTTGTAGCATATGCTATCCCTCTTATAAAGAAGACATTCAAATGTAATAAGACAAAAGCATATGCTATTCTTTATTGGTTTTTAGTAAATTTTGGACTTAAAACATATTAATATGGAACATTTATTTGTACCCTATAAAATAGCTTTAGAGCTAAAAGAAAAAGGTTTTAATGAGCCTTGTTTAGGCTTCTTTAAAGAAGAAAAATTTCACACTTGTTTTAGTTTTGCCTATAATCAAGAAGAAGCTGAAAAATTCTATAAAGCTATTTCTGCCCCTCTATATCAACAAGTAATGGATTGGTTTAGAGAGAAACATAATATTCATTTAGCTGTTGATTTTGAATATCTTACTAATAAATATGATGTGATGTTCCAAGAAAAAACTAAAGGTAGATGGGAAAGATATACAAGATATTATGCAAGTGTAACATATAATGAAGCACTCAATAAAGGAATCGAAGAAGCACTTAAACTAATTTAATATGATAGATGTACATGAATTAGAACAAGCAAGAAAAGATTTTGCGTATATTGCAGCTCAGAAAGATATTGAATATTGGCAACAATGGGATGAGTGGCAAAGGACACAAAAAGAAGCTAAAATTATACTACTAAATGAACTACCTAAACATAACACTACCGAAACTAGAAGAACTCTACAAGAAGGGGTATGATCTTAACATTATTTATTATTTAAAGATGATTGATGATGGGCTAGATCCTATAGAAATATCTCTTAAAAATGATAAATTAAATCATATTTGGAGCTCTGTTATTAGAAAAGGACTTGTAAGTGAATGCACTCTTACTGCTGAAGGAAAAGCTCTTCTTGATTTTATGAAAGAAAATGGGGATAAGGTGATTACAATTAAACGTAAAAAGCCACCAGAAGAGCCTTTTTTAAGATGGTGGAGTGCATTTCCTGGAACAGATACATTTGAATACAAGGGAAAAACATTCACTGGTACAAGAGCCCTCAAAGCTAAAAAAGAAGATTGTAAAATAAAGCTTAATAAAATCCTTGATGAAGGAGAGTATACAATTGATGAGCTAATAGCAGCTTTACAATTAGAAATTAGCCAAAAGAAAGAAAGTTCTTATAAAACAGGAGCAAATTCTCTTAAATATATGCATAACAGCCTTACATATTTAAATCAACGAGATTTTGAGCCTTTTATTGAGCTTGTGAAAAAAGGACATAAAGCTAAAACAGAGAAGGAAGAAAGAAGTCAGAATTATGAGGGGGTAAATTTATAATATGGATACCACATTTGATGATTTAAATAAAGATGTAATAGATGGGATGGGAGGTAAAATACTTTCTATCCCTATAGGATTACCAAAATTAGGTAAATATGCCAATATAAGAAAAAATATACTTACTTTACTATTTTCAACTACAGGAGCTGGAAAAAGTGCCATGATTGACACTATTATTCTAAATGCCTGTCATAGTCACATGAATAGTCCCACAGGGAAATTAAAACCTGATTTCCAGTTATTTAGTATGGAAAGGGCTAAAAAACTTAGAATCGCTAAATGGATAAGTTATCTTATATTCAAAAATGAGGGAGAAATAATAGAAATTCCAAGAATATTAGGATGGTGGGATGAAAAATTGACAAAAGCAGAACATTCCTTATTCCTATCTCAGAAGGAGTATATTAATTGCCTTTTAAATGATTATGTTACAATTCATGAAGGAGCTAAAACACCTAATGAAATATACAGAATAATGAAAGATCATTATGAAGAGATTGGTAAATATGATGAGGTAGTTATAAAAGGGAAAACAACTAAAATATTCATCCCAAACAATAATAATGTTATAACAAGTCCTATATTTGATCACGGAAATTTGACTAAAACTACCCAGGCTCTTCCTAATAAAAAACAAGCCATTGACAAGCTCGTTGAATATGCACAAGGATTTAGAGACTTGGAAGGAAGTGCTCCATTTTGGGTAAGTCAAGTAAATAGGGCTATATCTGGGGTAACAAGATCTAAAGATCAAGAGCATGAACTTGTTTTAGAGGATGTTAAAGAATCAGGAGATATAGGAGATGCTTGTGATTTAGCTATTAGTATATTTGACCCTGTTAAATATTCTCAAGGATCAAAAACAGGATATATTCCTATAGATTTTGTTGACAAGACAAATGGAAACAACTATTTTAGAAGTTGTCAAATATTAAAAAGCTCCTATGGGGCAGATAGTGTAAGAATTCCATTAGCTTTTAACGGCTTTTGTGGACAATTTATGGAATTAGAGAGAAGGGACAAGCTAAATGAAGAACAATATGAAAATTTGGTTAAATCAGTTTTAAACAAAAACTTTTTTTTGAAAAATTAACTTTAATATTTGGAAATACCATATGTATTCTTTTTATTTGTATAAATATAAAATTATGCAAATAAACGATTTCTTAGGTAAAAGTTTTAATAGGTGGAAAATAATAGAGAAAGGATCTATTAAAAAGTGTAAATATGCTACATTATACTATCCATTGTGTCAATGTGAGTGTGGTGTGATAAGAGAAGTGGAACTACAATCTTTAAAGAGAAATCTTAGTAAATCTTGTGGGTGTTGGAATTCTGAAAAGTCTTCAAAATTTCATAAAACACATGGGTATTCTATGATTTCTAAGACTGAAAAAAATCCAGACTACGCAATCTGGTTAAAAATAAAATCTAGATGTCTGAATAAGAACGATAATTCTTATCACCATTATGGTGGTAGAGGTATTAAGATTTGTTCTAGTTGGGAGGAGTCTTTTGTAAATTTTTTAAAAGATATGGGATGGAGACCTGAGCCAAAACAAGACTACTCTATTGAAAGAGTAGATGTAAATGGTAATTATGAGCCCTCCAATTGTAAATGGATTTTAAAATCTTTACAAAATAAAAATACTAGAAATACAAAATTAATTGAATTTCAAGGTAAAAAACAGGTTTTATCAGATTGGTGTAAAGAGTTAAATCTCTCTTATCATATTATAAGAAATAGGGTAAATAATTTACACATAGATTTTTCAGAGGCTATTAAACATCCGAAAAATGCAAAATTAAAGAAAAAATATGCTAAATAAAATATTATGTATTACGAACAAATAAGAGAATCCTATAGATTTTTAGGATATAAGTTTAAAGAAACAGAGCTCGGATTAAATCTATATGGATTTAGGAGCAGGAATTCTCAGAGCAACCAATTTGATGATAGAATAGGTTGTGCATGGAAACAAGGAGGAAGGGGATATTTATATGAATTTAATGGCACTACAGATCCAGGAAAATATTGGCTACAGAATCCAATGAGACAAGCGGGATGTGCAATTATGGTTCCTGGACAATATATTGATTGTTATGAAAAAGGACTTCATAATGGTAAATATGATGCTTTTAAGCAATGCGCTAAAATGGCATACGTAAGAGATAATGACAAAAATACAGAGTTAGATTTTTCTTTATATAGAGATAAAGAAAAAGCTAAAACTAATGTATTTTGGGATATAATAGGAAGTAATTTGCATAGAGCTAGTGAATGGCAAATCATCCAATGGGTAGAGAAATATTCAGCTTCTTGTCAAGTGGTACAAAATCCTAAAGATTTCAAGAAATTGATAGATTTAAGAGATAATAGTATGGCTGTAGGTTATAAGAAATGGGATTACACTTTATTTGAAGAATAATGAAAAAACTAATATTTATTACAATATTTCTATTAATAGGGGTATTGTCTCATGCTCAAATCTTAAAATTTGAATCAGAAGCTGTTTCTTACAGAACCTTTGATGTACAAAATAACAAGTTTGATGAATGGAAGGAATGGGAACCTACAAGAGTGCTTATTGTTGTTAATTTAGATGAAGAAACAGTGGATATATGGTCAAAATATGAACAGCATTATAAGTTGGGAGATCTAATTAACACAGTGATAGATGAAGATAGAAAATCCTATTTATTTGACTCTGTAGATGAAGATTTTAAAAGTTGTATTGTAGAGCTTGCAAAAACTCCCTCAACAGGAGTGACATCCATATATATAAGATGGAGTAATTTACAAATAGTGTATCAAATGAATAGAATACCATGACAAAAGAGCGATATTTGGGATACAGGAATGAGGGGGCTCCAGACCCCTTGTACTATTTCTATCTTGAACATAGAAATAAAGATAAAGATCTTCTAGGAATTGAAGATTTTTTTATGTATATACAACAATGGCCTTTTGCACAAGATGCTTTTAATACAGTGATGACAACTTATGATGTAAAATTTAATGTCCTAAAGGTGACAGATTTAAGAACAGGGAATATAATTAAATATTTATGAAAACAGCAGAAGAAATTTTACAGCCGTATATTGAAACACCATTTAGACATACAAAAGTTGTTGAGAAAGACAACGCACTTTTAGCAATGGCAAAATTTGCTGACCAATTTAAAGGGATAAGTTGGATTGCAGTAAAAGACCAAACACCGCCCGAATACGAAAAAGTACTTTTCTTTGATAGCAGAGATGGAGGAATGAGTGTAGGTTATTTTGCTTGGTCACAAACTCCAGTGCCTTATGTTACTCATTGGATGTACTTACCTGCAAAACCTTAATAACTAAACAACAGTTGATAGCAAACTTTCTTATACACCTTGTTAGGTGCAGTTCTTTATCACAATTTAAAATTAAAAACAATGAGTCACATAAGAGTAAAAACAAAATACCAAGTTCAAGGAGCATACGGTTCAACTGAAAAGAGAACACTATATGCACATCATAATAATAGTTGTGATGTAGTAACTTTCTTTGATGAAGATGGAACATATCTATTTTCAGTTGAAGATACGATAGATAACAATTTAATGGATGCAATAAATAGATTGTATGCACCACATAAAAACAGTAGCGAATTAGATGACAATGTTCAATATATGGATGCTGATGATAGGTCGAAGTGCGGTCTTTAGAATTGCACCTAATGTATCTGGTGTATATTTAGTTTTTTGGCTTTTGACCTTATAACAACCGATTATGAAACATGATGATTTTTATTACGATTACTTCCAAGAAGCTGTAAATGTTATTGTACACATAGAATG
>Ga0154020_10001820_pt1 | contig 26089 bp, 21 predicted proteins | sample Klosneuvirus_201_FD_109709 | JGI IMG/M metagenome (GOLD analysis project Ga0154020, IMG submission 109709) | Active sludge microbial communities from wastewater, Klosterneuburg, Austria - Klosneuvirus_20160825_MG | ecosystem: Engineered > WWTP > Aerobic digester > Activated sludge | place...
CGTCGGCGAGGAGCGTGACGGTGTCTCCCAGCGCGATCGCCGCTAGCTCGTCGATCGGCACGAAGAGCTCGACGATGGGCGTGCGTGGCTCGGTCAACAGGACCAGCGTCGCGCCGGGGCTCAAGATCTCGCCCGGCTCCGCCAGCGCGTCGATCACGCGGCCGTCAAAAGGGGCGGAGAGCACATAGCGACCGAGGCGAGCGTCGAGGGCGTCCAGGCTGGCCTTGGCGGCGTCGCGCGCGGCGCGGACCTGCGCCACTTCTTCGGGACGCGAGCCGTCCTCCAGCGTGCGGAGGCGCTCCGAGATGGCGTCGCGGCTGGCCTTGGCCTCATCGCGCTTGGCCATCAGGTCGTCCAGGGTCGCCTTGGGGATGGCGTTCTTGTCGAAGAGGCCCCCCACGCGCTTGAGCTGAGTGTCGAGCGCGGCGATCGCGGCGTCAGCGGCGCTGAGCTGCGCCTTGGCTGCGCGGACATCAGAGCCGCGCGCTCCTTTTCGAGCCAGATCCAGCTGGGCCTCCGCGCGGGCCAGCTGAGCTTCGAGCACCGGGCGCTCCGCGCGGGCTACGGTGTCGTCGAGCGCGCCCAGCTTCTGGCCGCGGGTCACGCGATCGCCGTCTTTGACGTTGACCTCGAGCAAGCGGCCGCCGAGCTCGAAGCCCAAGCGGCGGACCTCGAGCGCGACCACGGTGTCGTAGCCGGGCAGGTGATTGCGTTCGGCGCAGGCCGAAGCGAGCAGGCCGCCGAGGAGGGCGGCCATAGGTGCCAGGAGGACCGATTCGCGCCGCACACGCCGGGATTCTGCGATCTCGACCCCTGAGTCAAGGCAGGGCCAGGGACGTCCGGTCGCGGCCGACATTCCCTGTGATCCAGGCCTAACGTACAGTTCGTCCATGGCCGCAAAGGCTGCGCCTCGGGCGCGTGACGTCGCGATCATCGGTTACGGGCGCTTCGGCCGGGCCCTGGCAGAGCTGTGCCTTGAGCACGATCTCTCCGTCGTGGCCTACGATCCCAGCGCCACGGTGCCGGCGGCGCTCGCCGCGCCCTCCGCCTCAGCGGCCGTGGCCGGAGCCCGGGTGGTGGTGGTCGCGGTGCCAGTCGCCCGGATGCGGGCTGCGCTGGAGGAGCTGGCGCCTCAGGTGGGTGCGGCCGAGCTGGTGCTCGACGTAGGAAGCGTGAAGTCGATTCCCATCGCGGCGATGGAGGAGCTCCTCGGCGACAAGGTGGCTTGGATCGGGACGCACCCCTTGTTCGGCCCGACCAGCCTGGCGCTCGGGGAGCGACCGCTGCGGGTCGTGCTGTGCCCGAACCAGCGCCATCCCGCGGCGCTCGGCCTCGCGCGCCGCTGGTTCACCAGCCTCGGCTGCGAGATCATCGAGCAGAGCGCCGACGCGCATGATCGCGCCATGGCCGACACCCACGCGCTGGCCTTCTTCGTCGCCAAGGGGCTCCTCGACGCCAAAGCGGGCGAGGGGGTGGCCTTCGCGCCGCCTTCTTTTCAGGCGATCGCTCGTACGATCGACGCGGTCCGTTCCGACGCCGGCCACCTGTTTCGGGCGATCCAGCACGAGAATCCCTACGCCGGAGCGGCGCGGCGACGGCTGCTCGACGCGCTTCACAACGTGGAGGATCAGCTGCGCGCCGAGGTGACGCCCAGGTCCACGGGGGCCGAAGCGGGCCCGAGCGACACGGTCGCCAGCGGCCTTGGTCCCCCCGATCCTCTGGCCATCCCCGACCTCGGCACCGAATCGCCGGACCTGCGGCAGACCCGCGAGCTGATCGACGCGGTCGATCGGGAGCTCATTGAGCTGCTGACCCGGCGGGCCGCGCTCTCGCTCCGGGCCCGCCGCGCCAAGGCCGAGCTGGGGCTCGGGGTCCTCGATCCCGAGCGGGAGCGATCGGTGCTCGAGGAGCGGGCGCGTTTGGCCGAGCGCCTCGGCCTGGATGGGGAGGCGGTCAAGGACGTATTCGAGGCGATCATGCGCCTCTCTCGCAGCGTCCAGCGGCGCTGAGGGCTGGTAGTGCTCCATCGGGCCTCGTGGCAGGCTGTAGCCTCCATGATTATCATGCTTGAGCCCGACACTGCCTCCCGCGCCGAGATCGTCCGCGCGGTCGGGGAGGTCGCGGGGCACTACCGCGGTGTCACCGCCAAGACCTACGACTTCGCGGGCTCCGAGCACAGCTTCACGGAGGTGCACCTGCTCGGCCCGACCAGCACCATACCGGTCGAGGCCTTCGAGGGCCTGCCGGGGGTCATGCGGGTGGTCCGGGTGTCGGCCAAGTATCGGCTGATCGGCCGCCACGATCCGCGGACCGCGACCGTCGGCTTCAGCTACAACGGTGTCCGTTTCGACGAGCGCAGCGTGAACGTCTTCGCCGGCCTCTGCGCGGTCGACAACCCCCACAACGTCGACCGCATGATGGGGGCGTTGGCGGCGCAGGGCTTGGTCACGACCCGTATGGGCGCCTACAAGCCGCGCACCAGCCCCTATGACTTCCAGGGCCTGGGTAAAGACTGCCTCCCCTGGGTCTTCGAGCTGGCCGGAAAGCACGGGGTCAAAGTGGTAGCGATGGAGGTGACCAACACCCGCCACATCGACGAGGTCCACGCGGCCCTGGCGGCCTCGGGGCGGGCCACGGGCGTGATGCTGCAGGTCGGCACGCGCAACGCGCAGAACTTCGAGCTGCTCAAGGCAGTCGGGCAGCAGCGAGAGCTCCCCGTGCTGTTCAAGCGAGGCATGGGGATCTCGCTCGAGGAGTCGCTCAACGCCTGTGAGTACATCGCCAGCGAAGGCAACCCCAACATTGTCTTCTGCCTGCGCGGGGTGAAGACCCACCTCGGCGAGCCTCACCGCAACTTGGTCGACTTCGCGCATGTGCCGGTGGTGCGGCGTCAGACGCGGCTGCCGGTGTGCATTGATCCTTCCCATAGCGTAGGCCGGCTGGAGGCCACGCCGGAGGGCATCAGCGACATCTTCCACGTGACGGGGCAGGGCATCTTGGCCGGTGCGGCGATGGTCCTGATCGACTTCCACCCCGAGCCCAAGACGGCGCTGTGCGATGGCCCGCAGGCCCTGTCGCTCGACCAGCTGCCCAAGCTGATCTCCTATGTGAGGCGGGTGCGGGCGACGTTCGAGGCGGCCGCCGAAGAGCTGCGGACGTAGGGGGCTTGAACGGCCTTGCCTCTAAGACGGCGCGCCGACGCCCGGGCGGCCCACGCCCTTGGCCTCGAGCTTCTTCACTGTCGCCGCCGATAGTTCGGCCTTGTACTGGCTCACGATGTCGATGCTGCCCGAATAGTTGTGCTCTTCCCCGTCGAGCAGCGTAGCCAGCGGGCCGTAGGGGAGATCAGAGGGCAACCGCAGGACGTCGAGGAGCTGCTTCCAGACCCGCTGATCGTTTTGCCGGCTCTGCCCGTCATAGTTGAGGCGGAAGGCCGCGAAGGTCAGGCCCATCAGCTTGCGCTCGACCTCGCTGAGGCCGGTGATGACGCCTTGATCGGCCAGGTTCACGATCGCGGAGTACTGCGCCAGCCCCTCCAGCGCCTCGCGGGTGGTGTGGGCCAGCCCGGAGTTGAAGCTGACGTCGATGACCTTGGATCCGTCGTGGTTGGTCCCCGCCACGTTGAACCGCACCAGATCGGCGGCGTCGGAAGACTCATAGTATCCGGCGCCGTTGAACTTATGCTCCACGGCCGAGTTGCCCTCGGTGGTGGTGTTGTAGTGGGAGGCCACGTTCAGATCGAGCACCGCGTTCTTGGGGGCCTCCCCGCTCAGCTCATCGGCCGGGCCGTTGTCCTTGAGCACGAACTCCTTGGCCGTGTCCTTTTGGGCGCTGCGCAGGCCGAACTGGTAGAGGAGGTCGTTGGCGTCCATTCGCCCATCCCCGTCGCCGTCCAGGTGCATCCAGCGTACCTCGCGATAGTCCTCCAGCGTGGGGAAGACGACGTTGGGGTTGCGGAGGTGAGCGTAGCTATAGATCGCGTCCTTCACTCGCTCGCGCATGGGCTCATAGGCCTCCTCTTTGGAGAGGCTCTCCCAGATCGCGATCAGCGAGTCCGTACCCTCGGACTTACGAACTCCCTCGAACTCAGTTCCGAACTCATCCTTGAGGGTGCCCTTCCAGAAGTACGAGGAGCCGAAGGTGGTGAGCACCTCGAGTTCGCCCAGCTTCTCGAGCGCGTCGTCGAGGTTATCGAGCCCGGCGCACAGATCAAACACCGCCAGCTGCGGCTTGTTGGCCTTGAGGCCTTTGGCCAAGGCCTCGACCATGGAGCGCTCTTGGTTTTCGCCGATGTCCGAGTGCCCGCCGTACGAGAAGCCCTTCTTCTTGCCAACGTTCCCGTACATATCATCGTGGTATTCGGCGACCCGGACGCGCACGCCCTTCACGCGGCCGTTCTCTCCGCGGGGGGGATCGAACTTGAGCTCATAGTCCTGGTAGCCCGAGCCCGAGCCCTTCTTCACGAACTTGGCGCCGCCGATGGATTGCCCCTCGATCTCGAGCTTCATCGAAGCGAAGAAGTTCTCGCCCTCTCCGCACAGGTGCTCCCAAGAGATGAAGCCCTGGTTGTCGAGCAAGTTACCGACGTCGAACTTCTGGGGGTGACGCGCCTCGAAGATCTCTTTGACGTCCTTGGCCTGATCCGCGCTGAGGTTCTTCCGATACTCAGGGCGGTCGAGCATCCGAGCCTCGTGCTTGCCGAGCCACTTGTTCGTCTCCTTGTCGGCCAGCTGCACCAGCGCGCCGTGGATCTTGCCCTGGAGCTGGGCCGTCGTACCGCTCGGCTTCAGATCCTTGGCGAGGTACCACAGCCCGCTGAAGGCGCTGGAGCGCAGCTGCGCGGTCTCAGCGGCGTCGAGCCCCGGCAAGGGCGCGGTGGCCCCTTGCGACTGCTTGGCCAAGGAGATCAGGTTGTCGGCCAGCTTGGCCCGAGTGGACATGGGGAGCGCGTCCAGCTCCTTGACCGCCTTGCCGTTCTGCGCGGTCTGGGAGACGAGCAGCGCCAAGCGATACAGGCCTTCTTCGGCGGTGGAGAGCGCGGGCTGCCCGAGCGTGTCGGCCAGCGGGACGGCCCAACCGTCCGCGTTCACAAAGACTGGGCGGTTGCTGGAGGGCGGGCTGATCGGCGTGTTGGGACCGACCGGCTGCGCCTCGCCCTGCAGGAGCTTCTGCATCTTCGGCAGGATCTCGCTCTGGAGGTACTTCCACGCGGCTGAGGTCATCTCGCCTTGCTTGAGATCTTTGAAGTAGACGCCTTCGGCCTGCTGCACCGGCTTGCCGGCCGGGTCGGCGGCCTCGGGGCGGAGCGCCTCGGTCCACGCGTCCTTGAGCTCGCTCTTGGAGATCTTTGTCCCCGAGGGTGAAGCCGGGGCGGGCAGACGGGCCTGAGTGAAAATCTTGCCGACGGAGTTACCAGACATTGGTAATCCATTTACCGACGTTTCAGGGCTTTGACAACGAGGCTCTGGCGGCCCCCCGCAGGTTGGCCTCGGGGGCCCTACGGATCTGAAAAGGCTCGTCAGATAGCATAGCTAGCGTCGATTTGAAGCGCGTCTCATAGCCCGGGCTGGCGAACAATCCACCCTCTGCCTGGATCTCGACCATGGGCCCGTCGTCGTCCCGGGCCGAGCGGATGACCCCGGCGACCACCGCCGCCACCAAGTCGGCCGAGCGCTCGATCAAGGCCCGGGCCGTGACTCCACCGGGGCCGTCCTTCTGCGCGCGTTCGACCAGCGCCTTGCCGTCCTCCACCGGATGCTCGGGGTCGATCAGGTTGAACAGCTTCGGCAGATAGAAGCCCGAGACCGCCTTCTCGAGGCGCTGCGTCCCAGGCTGATCGCCCAGCCGCCGGTCGAGCTCATCGTCGAGCGCCGAGAGATGCGGCGGATGAAAGTTGCCGCACTCGAGGTTGACCGCCATCCGGCCCGCCTCGTTCGTGCGGCCGAGCTTGGGGATCCGGGCGAGCGGATAGTAGCTGGCGACGTTGTGCCCCGTGCCCACGATGAGACCGATCCCGCGGGGCGAGGGCCCCAGAGCCAAGAGCGCCGCGACCGTGTCGTTGAGGACGGTCACCGGCCCGGGTCGGAGCGATCGGGCCTCCAGCGCTTGGCGGAGCGCGCGGCCGACGCGCTGACCCTCGACGCCCTCCACCCGCAGCCCTTTGGTCCAGGACAGCAGGATCGCGTCGCGGTCGGGGAGGCTCTGCGAGGGATAGGAGAAGCAGTAGCCCACCGGCAGATCACGGGCGCCGAGCTCCTCGGCCAGATCGGCGTGCGCGCCGAAGAACTCTTCCGCGCGGACCGCCGCCCCATCACGGCCGTCAGGCACGCGCCGCTCAACCGGGCCCTTCGTCACCCGCGCGCCCTGCTCGTCGACCTCGATCAGCGCCGCGCGCATGTTGGTGCCGCCGGTGTCGAAGGCCAGCACCGCGCCCCGGGTGCCTGGATCGGGCGGGCCCAGGTGGGAGGGGAGGGCCTTGATCTCCCGGCCTTCGGAGCGGAGGCCCGCTTCGATGCGCGCGGTGAGCGTGCGGCTGACTTCGACGAGCAGGGCCGAGGAGAGGCTGAGGGGGTTCATCGCTTCTTGAGCGGGCGCGTGTGGTGCGTCCAAGACTCGGGGACGTATGGCGTGTCGGCCTGGACCAGCCCGGCTTGCTTCTGTTCGTGCACATAGCCCAGCCGAACGCAGGGGATGCGGCTGTCCGCGTTTTGTAGGGCCTGGATGTCGCGGCAGCCCTCGGTCATGAACCAACCGACGTGGACCTTGGGATCCTCGAGGAGCGCCTTGAACCAGGTGGCCTTGAAGTCGCCGGTGTTGGCCCCGACGAACCCTTTCGTCATCAAGTGCGCCTCATCCGCGTCGGGCAGCTCGGCCCGCTTGAGCTCGTCCAAGGTGTAGGGGCGATCGACGCGGCCGGTGAGGTAGATGACCTCCGCCCCGGCTTCTTTGGCCGCCTTGGCCAAGGCCACCACGCGCGGGAAGACCACGTCGTGCTGGAAGTGCTCTCCCTTCCAAAACCAGCCGAGCCAAAAGCTCTGTACGTCCGCGCACAGCTCGGGGGGCAGCCCGGCCAGCTCGGCCGAGTGGGCGCCGTTTTTGCCGACCTGGTGGATGTGCTTCACGTGGGCAAAGTACTTGGTGCCGTGCGCCTCATCGTAGGCCTTGAGGGCGTGGATGGTGCGGGCCCGCGTCTCGAAGATCGTGTTGTCGAGGTCGAACACCACGACCGGGCGCACCTCCGGGTGCTTCTTCTTGAGCTGGCGGATGTCGCGGAGCGCTTGCTTCACGAAGCGCACGCCGTCGACCTTGGTGCGCAGCGCGGGGATCTTGGACGTGCCCTGCTGCGGCGCGACCGGGGTCGGTAGCGGTCCTTGGAGCGGGACGGGCCCGGCTTCGGCCGGCACGGAGACGAGCGTCAGCGGGGACGGCGAAGGGGCGGGCTCGACGGCGCTGAGGACCGTCCCTCCCTGCCCAGTCTGGCCTACGCCACGCACGAGCCCCAAAAATAGCGCATCCTGGGCCGGCTGTGGACCGTAAAGCGGCGCTCAGGACGCCTGGCGGGAGGGCTGGGCCTCGGTGCAGGCGTCGGCGCTGGCACAGATCTCCACCGGTTGGCGCAGGGGTTGCTTCTTCCCGAAGGACCGGACGCGATCGAGGAGGCTCTCGCTGATCACGTGGCCGCGAGCGGCGACCAGCATCCCCGAGGCCGTGCGCAGGTCTTCGCTGAGCACCATGCCCGGCTTGAGCCCGGCGATCTTGACCTTGGTCACGACCAGCGGTCGCCCGTCATCGATCAGGGAGACGACCTCAGGGTCATAGATCTGGGGGCGCGCGCGCAGCTTGGCCGCCGCCACCCGGGTGGGCAAGCCGCTGGCCTCATAGGCATCGAGATCGGTGGCGGCGCGGAGGATTCGAGAGGCCAATGGGACGCTCGGGCTGGCCGGTTCGCGATAGCGCCGCAGCGCCTCGGCCACCGGGGCCAGCTCGGGGATATGCGCGATCGACTTAGCGCTCCGTTCTCGGACCTCCTCGGCCAGCGCTTGGTCGGCCGCCGAGAGCAGCTCCCCGTGGTTGAGCTTCTCGGCGACGTCGGCCGGCAGACTGAGCATCCCGAGGTCAGAGAGGAGCGCGGCCACGTCGGCGACCCACGCATCCTCGAAGCCGCAGCGCCGCGAGGCCTGCTGCACCTTCTGCCGCACGCGGAGGGTTCGGGAGAACAGACCGGGGTTGCTGAGGCTCAAAGCCTCGGACAAGCTGAGCGCCAAGGGACGTACCGTGTCGTCGATCCAGCGCCGGCGCTCGTCGCGTCGCGCGTAGGCGTCCGCGCCGGCGTCCAAGGTCGCCAGCCACTGCTCGCGATCGAGCGGCCGGCAGAGGACCCGAAAGAGGTCGTGCTTCGCGGCCGCGGCCACCGCGGCGGACAGCTCGCGATCGTCGGCGACCAGCACCAATGAGACGCCCGGGCTCGCCGCCCGCACCTCGAGGAGCAGCTCAACCGGGTCGACATCGGCGCGGCCGCCCCCGGCCACAGCGACGGCGATGTCGCGCCGCCCGACCAGCGCCTCGCGCGCCTCGGCTGCCGACAGCGCGATCAGCGGCGTAAAGCGGCTCCCCAGGTCCTTGGCCAAGGTCCATAGCTCGCGGACGGAGTCTCCGATGAGGAGCAACCCCAGCTTCGATGGCGCCCCCACGCTTCAAAGGACGGCGATCCGCCCACTTGGATGTAGCTTTGGATCCAAACGAGGCGAAGCGGTCGCGGGGCAATGCCATTGCGCAGTGCGTGATGTTCCGGCCCGCGCGACGCTTTTTTCCATGACGTCCCGGTGACCTACGTGAGGTAGCTTCCGCCCCGATGCGGCGCGCGCTCCTCGGTCTGTATACCTACTTCGAGTTCTTCTTCCTCGCCGTCGTCTTCGTCCCGATCCTCGGCTCGGTGGCGCTCCTCTTCCGCAGCGAGCCCGGACGCCGGACCCGGGGACGATGGATGCGCCGGTTTGGCCGGCTCACCTCGCGGCTCACGCCGATGTGGCGCTTCTCCACCGATGGCAGCGGACCGGCCGACATTCGTCAGCGCCCCTACGTGGTCGTCTCCAACCATGAGTCGACGGCCGACCCCTTCCTCCTCTCGTACTTCCCTTGGGACATGCGCTGGGTCGGCAAAGAAGAGCTGTGGCGTCTCCCGCTGCTCGGCTGGCTCCTCAAGTTCGGCGGCGATATCCCGCTCCGGCGGGGCGATCGCGAGAGCGTCACCAAGATGATGAAGATCTGCAAGGAGACCTTGGCCGAGGGCGTGCCGGTGCTCCTCTTCCCCGAGGGCACGCGCTCCCCCGACGGCCAGCTCCTCCCCTTCAAAGATGGCGCGTTTCGGCTGGCGATCGAGGCCGGCGTGCCGATCGTGCCGGTCGCGCTGACCGGTACGCGCAGCTGCCGCCCCAAAGGGAGCTTATGGTTTGGTGAGGCGCGGGCCGTCGCGCGCGCGCTCCCGGCGGTGGAGACCAAGGACCTGTCCATCGATGACGTGCCGATCTTGCGCGAGCGCGTGCGGGCGATGATCCAAGCGGCGGTCGATGAGCTCCGCCTGCGCACGCAGAACAACACCTGAGCTCGGCGGCGCGTGGAACGCTTCAACGTTCGAGCGGTGCTCGCCTATCGGGGCGACGCCTTCGCCGGCTTTGTCCGTCAGATCGGGCGCCAGACCGTAGAGCAAGCAGTGCTGGACGCGGTGCAGCCGCTGCTCCCGGATGTCCACGGGATGGCGGTCGGCGGCCGCACCGACGCCGGCGTCAACGCGACCGGGCAGGTGGTGTCTTTTTGGTCGCGCCACCGCGTTCCCGTGGCGGCGATCGAAGCGGCCCTCGACGCGGTTCGCCCTGGCGCCATCGCCGCGATCGACGTGCGCGAGGTGCCGCGCAGCTTCCACGCCCAGTTCTCGGCCCGGCACCGCCGCTACGCGTATTTTCTGCCGGATGAAGACCGACTGGACGTGGCGCGGCTCGATCGGATGGTGGGGCTCCTCGTCGGTCGCCGCAGCTTCAACGCCTTCGCCCGCGATACCCCGGCCAACGCTCCGATGGTTCGCACGATGATCGAGGCGCGGGCCCGGCGCGCGACCCTAGAGGAGGTCTCGGTGGTGCGCTTCGACTTCGCCGCGGACGGCTTCCTGCGCCGCCAGATCCGGGTGCTGGTGGGGACCGCCGTGCGAGAGGCGCTCGGCGAGGCCCCCGACACCGCGCTCCTCGACCTGGCCGAGCTCGGCGACCGTGCTCGCACTGCGCCCCCGGCGGACCCGACCGGCCTCTATCTGGTCCGCATCGCCTACGATGGCTTGGTCTCTTTCTCTCGCCGGGGAAAGCTCAAGGAGATCGGCCTGCCAACAGAGGCCTGATCTTCCTCGATTCCGGCGGCTGACGCTCCGGGGGAGCAGGGTGGATCGGCGCCAAGATGGGAGCGTCCCGTGGCGGGCGTCCCGACCGATCTACGGACGCGGACGGGTGTGATCGGGCCCAGAGTGCTATCCAAGGATGATGTGGCAAAGCGGAGAGCCGGGGGAAGAGGACGAGGTGACCGACGTCGAGCACATCGACGAGGTCGCGACCTGGCAGCTCTCCGACGTTACCTCGGAAGACGACGCGGTTCCGCTGCCTGAAGATTCGGGGCTGCGCTCGCTGTATCCGCTGGGGCCTTCGCTGCTCGACGATCTGCTCGCTCCCCAGGAGCCGCCCCCCCTGTTTTCTGCGCGCGCCGCCTTGCCGCAGCCCCGGCCGCTGGCCTTGCCTACGCCGCCGCCGTGGACCGAGGCGACCCCGCTGCCCTTGCGGTTGCCTACGCCCGCGCCGTGGAGCCAGGCGACCCCGCTGCCCTTGCGGTTGCCTACGCCCCCGGCGCGGCCCTCGGCCACGCCTTCGCCGCAGCTCACGGCCGAGCCGGAGCGACTCCGTCATGTGCCCGCGCGTTCGGCCGCGGCGCGCCCGGCCACCGTGCCTGCTCCGTCGCGCGCGGCGGCGCCCCCGCCCCCGCCCCCGCCGAACGAAGGCCCAGCCGTGCGTCTGAGCCCTACCGCGCTGCGGGCCAAGCAGCTCGTGGAGAGCGCGCAGCAGGAGATCGAGAACCTGGATCGCATCGCGGCGCTCATGAACTTGAAGCTGGCGCTGGCCTTCGAGCCCGACAACGTCGAGGTTCGCCGCTTGATTCAGGAGGTGACGGAGGAGACCGCCGGTACGAACCTCGAGCCCCTCGGGAACGCGACCGCGCAGAAGAGCTTCGACGCGGGCTGCGCGGCGGAGCTCAAAGCCGACGTAGAGACCGCCATCCGCTCCTTCGAGATTGCGCTCAAGCACGTGGAATCTCCGGTGGTGATGAACCGTTTGGCGGTGCTCCTGGCCACCAAGCGCCAGGCCTACGATCGCGCCGACACCTTGCTCGAGCGGGCCTCGGCGCTGTCACCGAGCACCGAGCTGTACGCCAAAAACCGGCTGCGCTTGCGGGCCCGAGCCGCGCTCGCCCCGGCGCCGGTGGCGCCTTCGCGGCAGAGCAAGGCCCCCAAGGACAAGGAGGCGCGCCCCAGCCTTTTCGGCAGCCTCTTTGGCCGCTCTAAAACAGGGAGAGGTAGTGGTGACGCCTGAAGCGCACCTCTAGGCAGCCCGAAGGAAGCTCGGCGGACGCGAAGCGTACGTGCTCCACCCCCTGAAACTCGAGGCCCGTCACGAGAGCCAAGGGCACGAGCATCGCCTGGTCTACGTGAAACTGGCCCGCGCTGGCCGCGACGACGCACTCGGTGTTGGTGGCCGAGCCGATGTGATGGTTGATCGGGATCCGCGTATAGACCTGCGCCGCTGTGACCGGATCCCAGCGCACGTCCACCGCGCGCGGCGCATCGTAGGTCCCGTCCAGCATGCCGCTGAGGTTGCTGAGCTCGGGCGGGATGTCCATGAACGGGACGTCGATCAGAATGCCAGGCCCACGAATGGCGAGGGCCAAGGGCGTCTGGGGGCCCTGGAGGAGGCCGTTGGCCACGCCGCCGAGATCGGCGGTGAAGCTCTCTTCACCCGCCGCGCTGATCACGCGGATCACGTAGCCGGGGATCGGCTCCGGGAAAGGGGCGCACTGGCCTCGATAGTCACAGGCCTGGGGTGCGCAGTTACAGGGGCCAGGGGCTACTTGGTAGAGGCGGCAGTCGGCGCTGGTGGCGGTCGGCGGCCCGATCCACGGCGGCGGACGATCATCAATGCTGGCCGAGAGGCCGCGCTGGGCGCCAGAGTCGTCGTTCACGTCGATGACGCCGAGGCGGCGGAGTGGATCGCAGCGCCGATCGAGGACCGCGGCCGCGGTGGCGGTTGCCACGCCGGTGTCGCTCGCGGCGGCGTCGGACCCGGGGCCCCCGTCGGTGGAGAGGCCTGCGTCGCGGCTGCCGCTGTCCGAGGGGAGGCCCGCGTCGCGGCTCCCGCTGTCTGCGTCTGGGGCGTCGCTGGCGTCCGGGAGACCGGAGCTGGGAGCGTCCGTGCAGGCGGCGATCAGCGCCCAGGATGCGAGCAGGACGCCGGACGGTACCCGAAGCATGCACTTGCATACGGAGGAGCCGACGCCCTTGGCAACCGGATCGCCCGGGAAGCGGAGCTCTTCGCCGGCCAGCGCCAGCCGATGTGATGAATCCTCAGACCTCGACGCCAACGCGAAAACACCTGCCTCCGCTGAGTTCCGGCCACTGCTCCTTCGTGCCATGGTCTCGGGGCCCGGATGAACGCGCGCCGAAACACTTGGGGCTGGGGACTGGCGGAGCGCTTTTGGGATCGCGAGGCCCGGGCGGCGTTTGGCGCGGGGCTCATGGATCAGCTGGGCTTCGCGCCGCCGGCGCTGCTCGATCCGGTCCCGCTCGACCAAGCAGAGATCCCCGAGTCGCGGGTCAAGGCCCAGGCACCGCTCGACCTCTTGATGAGGGCGGATCGCGAGAGCCGCGCGCTGCACACCTATGGCCGCGGCTACCGCGATCTGGTGCGCGGCTTTGGCGGCGACTACTCCTCGGCGCCCGACCTGGTCGCCTACCCTCAATCGGAGGCGGACATCGCCCAGATCTTGGCCTGGTGCGCGGACGAGCGCTTCGCGGTCACGCCCTACGGCGGCGGGACCTCGGTCGTCGGCGGGGTGGAGGGCCCCCCGCGGAGCCAGTTTGCGGGGGTGGTGTCCTTGGATCTGTCGCGGCTCGATCGGGTGCAGCGCGTGGATCAGACCTCGCGGGCCGCGCTTATCGAGGCCGGCGCAAGCGGTCCCCGACTGGAGGCGCAGCTGGCTCGCCATCAGCTCACGCTGCGGCACTACCCCCAGTCCTTCGAGTTCTCCACCTTGGGTGGCTGGATCGCCACCCGCGCGGCCGGGCACTACGCGACCCACCGTACGCGCATCGACGACTTCGTGGAGTCGATCCGCATGATCACGCCCTCGGGGCTGTTTCAGACCCGGCGCTTGCCCAGCTCGGGCGCCGGGCCCAGCCCCGACCGCTTCGCGCTGGGGTCGGAGGGCATCTTCGGCGTGATCACCGAGGCCTGGCTGCGGGTCAGCGAGCGCCCCGGCTATCGCGCGCGCGCGGTGCTGAGCTTCGCCGGCTTCCTCGAGGCCGCCGAGGCCGCGCGGGCCATCGTCCAGAGCGGCCTGCTCCCCTCCAACCTGCGCGTGCTCGATCCCCTCGAGGCGCGCCTGAACGCGGTCCGCGCTGATGATCGCGCCGTGATGCTCCTGGCCTTCGAGTCCGCCGATCACTCCCTGGCCCCCGATATCGGCCGCGCGGTGGAGTTGGCCCGGCACAGCGGTGGCGTGCTGGATCGCCCACCCAAGCTCGAGGAGCCCAGCAGCGGTTCTGCGGACCCCGAGGTCACCGACGCCGAGCGCTGGCGGGGCGCCTTCTTCGACGCGCCCTACCTGCAGAACGTCATGGTCAGCCTGGGCATCGTCGCCGACACCTTCGAGACGGCCTGCACCTGGGACCGCTTCCCCGAGCTCTACAACGGGGTGCGCGCGGAGTTGACCCGCGCCATGAAGGAGGTCGCCGGGGCGGGCACGATCAGCTGTCGGCTCACGCACGTCTACCCGGACGGCCCTGCGCCCTACTTCACCTTCGTCTTTCCGGGCGGGGCCCGGGGCCTCCTCGGGGCCTGGGTCGAGATCAAGACCGCCGCCTCGGAGACCATCTCGCGCATGGGGGCCACCATCACCCATCACCACTCGGTGGGGCGCCTCCACCGACCCTGGTACGATCGCGAGCGCCCCGAGGTCTTCGCGGAGGTGCTGCGCGCGGCGAAGCGGACCCTGGATCCGAAGGGGATCTTGAATCCGGGCGTGCTGATCGATCCGCTCTGACCGTGATCCACGGCAGCGCTCGGCTCAGCGTACGCCGGCCGATCCCCGGGACCCGCCCCAGCTCCTCCTTCGCGCGAAAGGGCCGCGTGTGACGGAAGGCGATGATGTCTCGCGCGCGCCCGGGACCGATGCCGGGGATCGCTTCGAGCTGAGCGGCGGTGGCAGTGTTGAGATCGACCGCTGCGGTCGGGGTCCGGACGGGGGCTCCGAGGAGGGTACAAACGAAGAACAGGGTGTGCATGGTGAGCCGCCCCAAAGCGAGGCGCGTGCCAGCGGTGGTTTGCTCGTTTGGACCACGAATGCAGGCCCGCGGCTCGCCTTCGTCCGTCCGAATATCGAACATCTCCGCTTTTCGGATCCGCGCGCCGGACGCACGACTTTTGCGCCCCGCGGCAAAATGCGAGACTCTGGGGCATGGGCCAACCCAAGAAGAAGGGCTCCGAACGCCGCAAGTATGCTCGGGTCGACCTCAACCTCCTGATCCAATACCGCTTCGACTCCCTGGATGAGTTCTTGGTCGAATACGCCTCCAATATCTCCGAAGGCGGGATCTTCCTGCGCACGGACGCGCCCCGGAACATGGGGTCGATGGTCTACTTGCAGTTCGCCTTGCGCGACGGCACCACGCTCATCGAAGGCCTCGGCAAGATCGTCCATGTGAACCCCGCTGGCAGCGCCGAGCCTGGGCTGGGCATCGAGTTCGTCAGCCTAGACGACGACTCCAAGGAGATGATCCGCGCGATCGTCAACGAGCGGCTCCCCGAGCACAGCAGCAGCTGAGGTTCGGGGCCCGCCGTGGCGATCGGCCCCTAGGTGAACAGCCGGGGAGCCGTCGTCGACAAGCTGAACCCCGGGAACACCAAGCCGAGGTCAGGCACCTCGAGCCGTCGCTGGACGATCTCTCCCAGGATCTGGCGGTGCTCGATCAGCCGAGGCGCAACGTTTTGGCCCTCGGCCTGCGCATAGTAGGGAGCCGCGGCAGAGCCCGGGAAATAACCCACCGGGAGCACGCGATGACTCAGGTTGCTCCCCAGGACCAGCGCCGTTCCACCAAAACCATGGTCGGTGCCTGCGCTGCCATTTTGGCGGATCGTCCGCCCAAACTCGGTCACCACCGCCACCGTGATCCGCTGCCAAACTCCCGCGGTCTTGGCGGCGTCATACAGCCCGCGCAGCGCCTGGGCCAGCCGGCTCAGGTTCTGGGCCAAGGTGCCGACGAAGTTTCCGTGGGCGTCCACCTGGTCGTCTCCTTGGGAGAAGTGGGTGTCCCAGCCCCCGAGCTCGAAGGTGATCACCTTCAGCTTCCCGGTCGTGTCGGCGGCGATCAGCTGCGGCACCGTGGCCAAGGCTGAGTCCGGCAACGCCCCCGTGCCGCGGAGCGTCCGAAAGTCATCGATCGCTTGCCCAGCTCGCGCGCCCGCTCCGCAATAGGAGATCGGCGTGCAGTTGGCCACGCCATCCACGTACTGCTGCTGGAGCCGCTCCCGCAGGGTTCGCTCGCTCTCGATGACGTAGTCCGGGGAGCGCATCAGGCCGAAGCTGGCGAAGTCCGGGATCGCGACCGCGGCCCGCGCGGCATGCCGCAGGGAGTAGGGCGCCACCGGGCTCAGCGCCACCCCGGAGAGCGGGCTCTCCTTTTGCGGGAGCTGATCCAAGGCCCGCCCGAGGAAGCCGTCGACCAGCGGCGCGCCCGTCTCCGGGGCCCCCGACTCCACCAGATCTTGCTGTTCAAAGTGGGAGCGGTTGAACTGCGCCCCTCCGACGCCGGGTACCACGCACATCTCGCCGCGACCGAGGAGGAGCCGCAGTGGCTCGAAGGCCCGGTGCAGCGACAGCCCTGCGCCGAGCGGGATCGTCCCGCTGACCCGAGTGAGGGGCCCTCGCCAGGACTCATACTTCGCGCGCGCGGCCGAGGCTCCGGGGGTCGGCTGCACGAAGGAGAGGCCGTCGGCGCCGCCGCGCATGAAGGCCAAGATGAAGACCTGGTCGTTGCTGGGCGCGGCCCTCAGCATCTTGGGCAGCAAAGTCAGTCCGAGCGTGGTGACGCCGGCGGAGAGCGCTGCGCGGCGGGTGAGCTTGAGACTCGTCATGGTGATCCTCACTTCCTCAGGAACTGGCGGCTAGCCAAGGTGGTGGCAGCGAAGCTGCGGGCGCGGGCGGGGGCGCTCGTGGCGCGGGTCTTGTCGGGCAAGAGCAGCGCGCCCTTGAGCGCCGCGGCCGAGGCCCGATGATCGGCCGGGAGACCGAGCATGCCGACCGTCAGTTCGGTGGCCAAGGTGGTCAGGGCCGCATCGAGGTCGGGTGCGCTGATCGCTTGGCTGATGCGGTCGCCGATCGCGCGCTCCAGGGCCGCGCCGCGCAAGGTCCCGGTCGGCGTGACCCACGCCAGACCGCTCGGGTCCAGGTTGGCGAAGAGGTCTGGCGTCCAGCGCAGAAGGCTCCCCGGCGAGCGCCAGCGGCCGTCGTCGGCGTAGCCGGTCGGGGGAGCGACCATCGCGACGTCGATGCCGAGCTGAGAGATCGCCCGGGCACTGTTGTTGATGAACGCGACGTCCAGGATGCTCGCCCGAGCGAGCCGCGCGGTGCGGTGGGCGGATACCAAGAGCTCGATCGGGTTCTTGACCTTGGCCTGATAAGACTGCGCTGCATCGGGCGCGTTGGCCCCCCACATCTCGGGCGTGGTCAACAGATAGCGGTAGATCGCGCCGAGATCGCCGGTCGTGCCCCACACCGAGGCGCTGGCGCAATCGCTGACCAGCCCGGCGGGAGCGACGCCGATCAAGCGGACCGCCAGCTTGATGCAGATGTTTCGGCGCGTCGCGGGGTGCTGCGCCAAGTAGTCCAGGACCTGCTCGCCGCGCGAGACGGCCTCGGGGGTCGGGACCCCACGGCGATCAACCGGGGCCGCCGCCAAGTGCAAGGGCAGGCCCCGCGGGGCATGGCCGAAGAGATCGAGCGCCGCTGGGTCGTGGGAGCTCTGATAGAAGCGGAAGGCCGGGGTCCAAGTATTGGCCGCGACCGAGTCGAAGCTCACGCCCCAGCCGGTCAGGGCCCGCGCCACCGAGCGAATATCCTCGTGGTCATAGTATTGGAGCTTGTCATCCCCCAGGGTGTGGAGCTCCATCAGCTCCCGCCCATAGTTCTCGTTGATGGCCCCGATCTTGGACTTGGCGTTGTCGAGATAGATCGACATCGCCGGGTGGTGCGCGCTGGTCCCCAGGATCTCGCGGAAGCTCCCGCAGACGTTGGCGCGCAAGGCTCGCTGATAGTCGACGACCGCGAAGGCCACCTTGGTGGCGCTGGTGTTGAAGTGGTTATTCCAAAACTCCCCGACCACCGCCCCGATGTCGAGGGGTGCGGATAAGTAGAGGAGCGCCATGGCTCTGGCTTGGGCGGCCGCGCGTACATCGCCGACGACGCGCACGCGCAGGTTGGAGAGCCGCGCCTTCTCGGTGGTGCTGGTGGCGACCAGGATCTGGCGTCGCACGCGCTCCACCTCCGAATAGGCCTCGGTCATGGTGGTCGCGGCGTGACGATAGATCTGCTTGGGCAGCCCGGGCAGCGTGCGGTCGACGGAGATCGCCGCCAGATCGGACTCGATCGTGGCGGGGACGACCGCTGCTCGGGTCAAGCTGGCGGCGATGCGCGCGGCCAAGGCGATGCGTCGCTCGTCGTCGGTCGCGGTGCTGGCGGGGGATATAGGCCCGCCGAGGCCGAGCCGGGTCAGCGCGTGGTGCTCCAGCTGATCGACGCTGAGGCGGCTGGCGCGAAAGCGGGCGAGCAGGGTGGCCTCCAGATCGGCGCGGGCGGTGGCCGGGAGACACTCGGCCGAGGCCGCGCTCGCCGACGCGGCCAGACCCAAGCTCAGGATGAGTATAAGTACGTTTCTCATGGGGTCGCTCCGTTGAATTCCTGGTCGAGCTGGGCGGCCGCCTCGATGTGGGCGATGGAAGCCTCGTGCTCTAAGACCTCGTCGCAGGTGTTGGCGCTCGGCTGCGCCCGACGAGCGGTGCGGTCGGGAGGCGCGGCCTCCTCAGGCGTCACGGCGGGCGGTGGCCGGCGGCAGAGGAGGGCATCAAAGCGCGTCTCCTCTTCCGGCGCGGGGCTTTCACACGAGATCAACGGACCGGCGGACGCGCCAAGCAGCAGGCTAAGCGCGAAGCTCGAGGTGAGTCGTCGACGAGTTTGTGGTGGCTTCGGCATGCGGGCCGCATTCGCAACCCATGTGCCAAGCGCGGCTCCGCCAGGTCTGGTGCTGCGGCGTCCAGTCGAGGCTGCGTGCTGGGTTGTAGGCTCGATCCCACCGCCGGCGCGATCGGTGGACCTTCAGCGCGAAGCTGCCCGTTCCGCGCCGAGGACGGTGGCGCGAGCACTCCTTCCCTCTCCGGATGGCGGATGCACCCCGCGACCTTCAGCGACCGAGGTCGAATTTCAGTGGCAGTTGGGTCGTGCTTGCCCGGCGTACGCCGCGCTGGACGCTATGTTCATCGGAGTGTGCAGGTGGCGTGCGCGGCGAACGCGGCGGGGGCGTCACAATTGGTTCGGCTCGACGTGCACCAGGACATCGTTGGCGCCGGCGAAGCGCGTCTTAACGATCTCCTCCACGGAATCGGCGATGGCGTGGGCCGCCTCCACGCTGATCTGTCGATCGACCTCGATCGTGAGGTCGACGTGGATGTCCCCAGGGGCGCCCCGAGAGCGCACGGAGCGCACGGCGCGGACCCCGGTCACGGCCCGGACCGAAGCCTCGATCGCGGCCCGTTCGAGCGGGGCCCGGTCGGCCAGCACGTCGAAGGCGCGGGAGAGGACCGAGAAGCCCGCCACCGCCACCAGCCCGAGCACGAGCAGCGCGCCCCAGGCGTCGGCGGAGGCGATGCCGAGCTTGCCGCCCCCCAGACCGGCCAACACGCCGAGCGTCACCAGCACATCGGAGAGGGTGTGACGGGCGTCGGCGATCAAGATCGGGCTGTCCAGCGCCTTACCCCGGCGGTGCTCATAGACGGTGACGATGGTGTTCACCACCAAGGTCACGACCATGACGATGACCGCGTCGAGCGGCACCTCGGAGTGCGCGCCAGAGATCAGTCGCTCGATCGCCGAGCGGCCGGTCTCGACGATCAACAGCATCATCATCACGGCGATACCGAAGCTGGCGAAGACCTCGAACTTGCGATGGCCGTAGGGGTGTTCTTCGTCGGGGGGGCGCGCGGCCAGGCGCACGACGAGGAGGCCGACGACGTTGTTCATGCCGTCGGTCAGAGAGTGAAAGCCGTCGGCGCGCACCGAGAGGAGGTCGAAGATTAGCCCCGCCGCGATCTTGGCCCCAGCTACGGCGAGGTTGGCGACCAAGATGCCCGCGAGGATCCGCTGCACCGAGCCTTCGCGATCAGTGGCGACCACGGCCGGATGATGCCACGAAGTCTGCCCTGCGGAGGCGGCATTCGCCTCTTGAAGTTGAGAGTCAGTTTCAAGTGCGCTGCGCGCGTCGGGCCAGGAAGGTCGCCCGGGCACCGGGCGGTACCCCGCTCCACCGCGCCAGGCCATTCTCCCAGTGGGCCTGACCCGCCGAGACCTCGAGGACGACCCCGCTCGGAAAATGATGCGCGGGGAGGACGATCTCGGTCGGTGTGTCGAGCGCGTCTCCTATCTCGAGCTCGAATACGCCTTGGTCGCTCGACCAGCGCGAGGCCAGCAGCCGACCCGCGATCGCGCGGGCGAAGGGGCGAGCCACGATCCTGCCCAGCGTACTGGCGACAAAGCCCGGCCCGCACAGGCTCATGTCCTCGTCGTTCCAGTCCTGGCTCGTGGGGTTGAGCTGCCAGGCCGTCCCTCCTACGCCGGCCGCGCTCAGGGCCTCTTCGTGATCTTCGAGGTAGCGCTCGGCGCCTTGGCAGCCGACCGGCACCCCATACTCCCCGAGCATCCAAGGCACACCGAGGCGCGCCGCGTCTTGGGCGAAGGCGGCAAAGGCGCGCTCCATCTCGCGGCGGACTCCGGAGTAGGCCAGCGCGGTGTGGGCGAGCTTGTCGTAAAAGTGCGGGAAGTAGACCAGCCCCTCGATGTCGCGGAGCTCGAGCGCGGTCCCAGCTTCACTGCCCATCAAGAGCCCCTCGAAGAAGATCAGCCACGCCGGAGCCGCCGCCCGGGCTCGGGCGATCGCGCGAAGGTAGAAGGGCTCGAGGGCCTCGCGCTCGAAGCGCTCCGGGTCAACGTCTCCGAAGAAGGGCTCGTTGAAGGGTTCGAGGCCGATCACCCCCTTCACCGGCGCCAGCTTCGCCGCCAGCGCCCCGAGCGTGCCGAGGAAGGCGTCCTGGATCCCGTCGTCGTTTCGCCAGAAGCGGCCCAGGCTGCGGCGCACCCGCTCGTCCAGCGCGTAGCGGATGAACCAGCTGCGATCGGGGGCCGGGGCCGGGCCGACGTCGCTCGCGGCGAGCGCCCAGTCGGGCGCCCCCGAGCCGCCGAAGCTGCGCGCGAAGAGATCCTGATGGAGATCGGCGATGACGTAGAGACCGCGCGCCGTGAGCCGGGACGCGAGCGTCACGACACGATCAAGGTAGGCCTGGTCGTAGCGTCCTCGGGCCGGCTCGATCGCCTCCCAGGGCAGCACGAGGCGGATCACGTTGAAACCGAGCAACGATACTTGATCGAGCTCGGCGTCGCTCGGCTCGGTCAGAAAGGGCGGCTGCTTGTGTCGGCCCGAGAGGTTCGCGCCCCGCAGGATCACCGTGCGGCCGTATTCGTCGATCAGCCGACCACCCTGAGTGCGCAGCGTCGAAGCCATGGACGATAGATACACGAGTTGCGCCTGAGTCTGGATTCGTGGGACGAGATCGGCGTGAGCGTTCGAGCACCCCGCCTGGCCTACGGTCTGGTCGCCGTCGTCGTCGCCTTCGGCGGGCCGGCGGCGTGCAAGAAGAAGCCGGTGGAGATCGAGGCGTCCGGGACCCACACTCCGCGGCGGCCGCTGGCGGTCGAGCTACCTGAGGACGAGCCCAAAGCGGCCCCTCCGGTGGAGGCCCCGGCCCCGAGCGCGACGGCCGAAGCTGCGCCCAGCCAGGCGCCCCAGGTCGAAGCGGCCGCGGTTTTTCCCCTGCCGCTCATCGAGGGCTCTACGGTTCAGCGCCGTATGGAGGTGCTGCCGGGGGCGGCCCGCGAAACGCAGCAGGTCGTGCTCCGGGTCGAAAAGCCGATCGCCGACGTGGCCGAGTTCTACCGGAGCGCTTTGGAGGCCGATGGCTACAAGGTGCAGCGGATCGCCCCGGACGAGGCCAAGCGAGTGGTGCTCAACGGGACCAAAGGCGACCGTACGAGCATCATCGTCGTAATGATCAACCCGGCCGACAAGGCGACGATCGCTTCTTTGACGACCTCTCGGCGCGTACCCAAGGCCAAGGACCCAACCCAGGTTCATTGAGCTTGTATTTTGTACTGAACTCGTGTTCAGTGCTTGGCATGATGTCCTTCGACACCGAGGCCCGAACCCAAGCCGTCCTCACCCTCTACACCGAGACCCTCGCCGACGTGCAGTTCCCCGACGTGGACTGCGCCGTGCTCACGGCAGCCGCCGCTGAGGTCGCCGCCGCGCGCGAGACCCTGGCCAACGCCGAGGCCGCGCTCGACAGCGCGCGGGGCGAGCTGAGGACCAAACAGATCGCGCTCCAGCAACTGGCCAGCCGGGGCCTGGCCTACGCGCGTATCTACGCGGAAGCCAATGAGCCCGTCCGCGAACGCATGGCTATCCTGCTGGGAGAGCAAAGCGCGGTGGAGCCCGCCGCGAGCGAGGCGCCCAAGCGACGAGGTCGCCCGCGTCGAGTGAGCGCCGCGCCGCTGCTCGACGTGACCGAAGGCAGCGAGCGCGACGGCGAACGCGACGTCGCCTGATCGCCACGACCCGCTGGGATAGGCGCCGAACACCGACATTCCTCGCATTTTCTGGGCCTGCGCGGCCGCCGCACCGATCTACCGATGTCGATCGCGCGGGCCTCAAGCCTACCGTCCCTTGCCCACGGGACTGGGCTTGGAGGTTGAGAATGCGAGTCACAGACGATGTTCATCCAGAGCCCTTCGCGGTTCGTCGGCGTGCTGCTCTCTCTTTGGATACCAACCTCATCCGCGTTAGCGGACGAACCTGAAGCGCGTTCGCGAGAACGCCGCGCAGCACAAAGCGCACTGGCGGCGCTCGATGACGGTGCCAGGAAGCTCCAGGTCGTATGGCCCGAGGGCCGCAGTGCGCCCACGTTGGTCGCGGGCCTGGCGGTCACCAGCCCTGGCGATCAGCCCCTGGCGCGCGCCCAGAGCTTCTTGAGCCGTTGGTCGGCGCTCACCGCGCTCCGGCCGGACGAGCTGCGCCTCAGCGCGGTCGAGACCGCCGGGGACCGAACGACGGTGCGGTACCGTCAGGTCGTCGATGGCCTGCCGGTGCAAGGTCGCAGCCTCGCGATCACCGTAGAGGGCACGAAGATCATCTCCTTGGTGAGTGACGCGGTACCGCTGACGGTGGTCGACCGCGCGACCATCGACGCCGAGACAGCCCGCGTGCTGGCGGTCCAGGCTGTTTTTGGGGCAGGACCTGAGGCGCCCTCGCTGGAGATCGCCACCCAGGCCACGAAGCTGATCGCCGCGAACGGTGACCGGGGGGTCGAGGCCTTCCAGGTCTTCGTAGCCCGCCGGCCGCTGCTGGAGCACTTGGAAGTTCTGGTGGACGCCCACCAAGGTCGGGTGATCGGCATCGCCGATCGCGTCGTGCGCTGAGGAGATCACGATGCATTCGAATCAACACCTACCTGCCCGGAATCTCTTTGCTCAACGCGTAGAGCGCAGCGATCGCGCCCGCAGGCGGGTTCACCCCGCCGATAACGGGCCCAGACGCGTAGCCGTCGATAACGGGCCAAGACGCTACCGCCTCGCGCCCCAAGCCTTGAGCCTGCTCCTCCTCTTGGTCGCCTGCGGTGAGGCCCAGACGCTCGAGCCGGGCGGCCCGAGCCCCACGCCCACGCCCACTCCAACACCGACCCCCACGCCGACGCCGACGCCGACGCCCACCCCCTCGCCGAGCCCGGTGCCGACGCCCAAGCACCAAGCCTGGGTCTACGCCAGCGATCCGGTGACCGACCAAGGTCAGCTCCGGCAGGTGACCCTCCCCGCGACGTCTAGCGCTGCCGGTGGTCACCTGACCAACGGCTCGGTCTCGGTCAGCAACTGCTTGAACGAGGACGGCGGGCCCACGTCCGTGCGCAGCTTCGGCGGCTTCATGCTGACCATCTCCTTTTGTCACGAGGTGCAGACCGTCGTTCCGGACTCCGATGAGAACTATCTCGGGATATTGCCGCCCGCCGACGACTCGGACCCCAATGATCCCTTCGCAGAAGTATCGATGTATTGGCACGTGAATCAGATCCACGACTACTTCCACGACCGGCAGGGATTTCGGGGTCTCGACTATCCGCTCCCGGCGCTGGTGAACGTCGAGTATAAGCTCGATCCCCCGCTGATGATGACGGGCCCCGATGGCTGGAGTCCCTTCGCCAACGCGGCCTTCTTCCCCAAGGAGAGCTGGAATCAACTGGCAGGACAGCTCGGGCTGCCGCCGCGCGATCAGGACGCGATCATCTTCGGGCAAGCCCAGGCCGATTTCTCCTATGATTCGCGGGTCATCTATCACGAGTATACCCACGCCATGATCGGCAGCGACCGGCTCAACGCGCGGCTGGTCGATCGCTATGGCGTGAGCGACGCTCCCGGCTCGATGAACGAGGGCTTGGCGGACTATTTCGCCGCGACGCAAGGGATGGACCCGGTGATCGGTAAGTACGGGATCGGCAAGCTCGACCCGACCAAGGTCCGCGATCTCTCGAGGGCCAAGAAGTGCCCCGATGACTTGGTGGCAGAGGTTCACGCTGACGGCAAAGTCATCGCCAGCACCCTGTGGGAGATCCGCGGCGTGCTCGGCTCCACCGTGACCGACGGGATCGCCTTCCGCGCCGTGCAGCAATTCAGCGCCGCGACGAGCCTCGAGGCGGCCGGAGCGCTGATCTTGAGCGAGGCCCAGGCGGTCGGACCGGCGGCCGAGACTGCGGCGCGGACGGCGCTGGAGGCGCATGGGATGCTGAGCTGTGAGCGCGTGAAGCCGTGGCTGCCGTTCAACGCGCAGACCAGCGAGGAGGGCCTGCCGTACCCGGTGGAGGGAACCCAGTCGGTCGGAGTACCTGGCTTCAGCGCCTGGGCTCCGGCCCACTTCGGCTTTTACGTAGATGTGCCAGCGGGTGCGCGCACGGTGAAGCTGTCCTGGAGCATGAGCGCGGGCGGCGGTGGCTTTGGGGGCGGAGGTGGTCCCCCACCCAAGTTGGCCTTGGCTCTGCGCAAGGCCAGCCCCGTGGAGATCGATCTGCGCCAGGGCGTCCCCGGCCACCTCGAAGACGCGCTGTTTCGGCCTACGCTCACCGGCAGCTCCCAGACCCTGACCTTGGCGGCCAGTTGTCTGCCGGCTGCGGGCGGCAAGGTCTACCTGATGTTCCTCAACGAGGGCAGCAGCCAGGTCTCGGTGACGACGATGGGTATTGCGGTCGACGCCGCCCTCGAGCCCATGGAGGTTCCCGTGGAGTGCCCGCTGTAGCCGCGCTCAGCGGCAGCCTGGCCGGATCCGCGCGACGCCCACCCGGACGCTGCGCAGGTCCGGCGAGGCGGAGTCATAGTTGAACGCGATCGTGTCGCCCCGCGCTTCCAGGAACGGGGCTGGCCAAAACGCACCGCAGCACAGGCAACCGAGATCCACGGCGGTCAACGTCACCGCGGGCGTGCCGTCGATCCCCGCGGCCATCACCTGTCCGGCGTTGCGGCCTCCGCTGCAGAGATCCACCTCGGGCCCGTAGGAGAGCCAGGTCGCGAAGGTGTCTCCGAGGCGCGGTAAGTGGACGCCCTGGTCGGCGGTCTCTAGCTGGCGGAGCTGCTGCCCGTCATAGAACCACAGCTCTTTGGCCAAGCTGAGAAGGGGATCCGGGCTCTGGCGCACCGGCCCGCAAGCCACCAGCACACCGAGGGCGTTTGCGTCGATCGCCACGCAGGGGCCCTCTTTGATGCGCTCGATCTGCCCGCTGCCATCGAGCGCGATCGCCACCAGGTCGCCCTGGTCGATGGTGAAGGCGCGGCCTCCGAAGAGCACTGGGATGCTGAGGGCTGACCCTCGGTGGATGATCGCTGGCAATGCGGCGTTGAACTCCGCACGCCAGTGCACGATCTCGCTGATGCCGCCTGGGCCCATCGACCGCAGGTAGACCAGATCCCGCCCGGCCAGGAAAACAGGCTCACTACAGGGGCCTTCTTGGCTCAGGGTCTCGAAGCGGGCCCCGCTGGAGATCTCGACGGCGCCGATCGAAAACTCGCTGGTGCAAGCTCCTACCAGGTCTCCGCTGAGGTGGTGGGCGGCCACTGGAGCCAGCGTGACCGGCCTCGCCGGCGCTCCCAGCCTCAGCGAACGACCCTCTGTGTGAAGCTCGAGCTGGCTGCGATCCCTCAGCAACAAGGCCGAACGTTCGTCGGCGTCCAGCACCATCAGCGCGCCGCGGCTGATCAGGCTCGCGGTCATGGTCGTCAGATCTTCGCGGAGGATCCGGGAGTCGCGCTGCTGGTCCGGTGGCTCCGCGAACACCACGGTGCCGCTGGCGGGGAAGACCCGCTCGGGGGCGTCGACCGCGTCATAGTTCAAGATCTGGTGGCCGAAGACCTCGACCGAGGCCTTACAAAGGCC
>Ga0154020_10001821_pt1 | contig 26071 bp, 16 predicted proteins | sample Klosneuvirus_201_FD_109709 | JGI IMG/M metagenome (GOLD analysis project Ga0154020, IMG submission 109709) | Active sludge microbial communities from wastewater, Klosterneuburg, Austria - Klosneuvirus_20160825_MG | ecosystem: Engineered > WWTP > Aerobic digester > Activated sludge | place...
AACTTCAGGAACTCGGGGAGTTTGATGCGAAGACGTCGAGCTGGGTGATGACGCCGTCAGGCATACGCGAGCTCGGTGGTGCGCTCTTCTGTGACCGTCGGTTTGGCCAGGTCTTTGTCTATCACAACGGGGCGGAGTCGTATTACGCGGCTCGGGGCTTTCGCGGGCGGGTCAGCGTGTAGGTGGGCGAGGCCGAGGTTCGAGCCGGATTCGACTCTCGATACGATGCACGATCCACACGATCTTCAGCGCTTCGTCGTGGCGCAGGAGGACGACTACCAGCGCGCGCTCGCGGAACTCGCCAGCGGCCGCAAACGCACGCACTGGATGTGGTACATCTTCCCACAGCTCGATGGGTTGGCGTCGAGCGCGACCTCGAAGCGCTTCGCGATCAAGAGCGTGGAGGAGGCCCAGGCGTATCTGGCGCACCCGATCCTCGGCCCGAGACTCGTCCAGTGTGCCGAGGCGGTCCTCTCTGTCGAGGGGCAATCGGCCAACGCGATCTTCGGCACTCCCGACGACCTCAAACTGCAGTCCTCCGCGACGCTCTTCGCAGCTGTGCTGACGCCGGGCTCGGTCTTCGAGCGCGTGCTCACGCAGTACTTCGCCGGTGCGCGAGACGGCGGGACGCTCCGGCTGCTGGCGCAGCTTCAGCAGGCAGATACGGCCACTCATGACCGCGAATAGGCGACACCCGCCGAAGCATCACGGCTCCCGGCGGCGCACCATTCCTCGACGCGAACGCGAATGACCTTGCTCATCACCGGTGGCACCGGAACCCTCGGCCGCGCCCTGGTCGACGCGGCGACGGCGGCGGGACTTGCGGTGCGCGTTGCCAGCCGGCGGTCCGGGCCGCGCGACGCGTCGACGACTGGCGAGTGGGCACAGATGGACCTCGAGAGTGGTGTCGGTGTGGCATCGGGGTTGGCGGGGGTCGACACCGTGATTCACGCCGCGAGCGATCCACGGCGATCGAAGGCCGTGGATGTTCGCGGGACGCAACGGCTCCTGGACGCCGCGCGCAACGCCGGCATCCGGCACCTTGTCTATGTCTCGATCGTCGGTGTCGATCGGATTCCCCTTCCCTACTATCGGCACAAGCTGGCAGCGGAAGCGCTGGTGGCGGCGGGTGCGGTTCCCTACTCGATCATCCGCATCACGCAGTTTCATGAACTCGTCGATACCATGCTGCGTGGCATCGATCGCATTCCGAGACTGCTCCTGGTGCCATCCGGATTCGAGATACAGAGCGTGGCGGCGGTGGAGGCCGCCGCAAGCGTGCTGCGCGGTCTCGCCGCCGGCCCCTCGGTGCCGCGCACTGATTTCAGCGGCCCAGAGGTACTGACGTGGAAGGAAGTTGCGGCGTTGTGGCTGTCGGCGCGTGGCGCCGGCAAGTCCGTGTGGAACGTGCCGCTGCCGGGTCGGGTCGCGGCCGCGCTTCGCCGAGGGTACGGCACCGCGCCAGCGGCGGAGCGCGGACGCCTGCGATGGCGCGACTGGGTGAATCACGTGTACGCGCGCGATGAGAAGGCGGAGGGTGCCGCCGAATGACGCGAACATCAGGCACGCACCGCTGACTCGACGTGAACGACGTGGTCGCGAGGACGCCGCGTGTCAGCGCAGCGCGTACCGCTCGAGCCGCTCCAGCCCGTCGTCGTCCGTCGCGACCAGATAGGCACTGGCCCGTCCCAGGGCGACGAGGCGCCGGCCAGCCGGAAGCGTCGTGCGCCGCACGTTGCGCCCGGCGGCGTCGAAGACATCCCACGTCGAGCGCGTCCCCACGTGCCCCGAACGCTCCACCCACAGTGTGCCGTCGATGGCCACGAGCGGCGCGGCCTGCGTGAACGGCCCCATGACAGCGGCAAACGTGTTCCGCGCGGCGACCTCCCGGATGGTCTTCTCCTGGAGCAGCTCGGCGGGAGCGGCGCTCATTCCGCCATTCGGATCGCGGCCACCGATCGGGGAGTTGGCGATGAAGCGGCGGGTGAAGGCCACACGGTCGGCCATCGTCACCGGGACACGATCGCTGGGCACGGCTATCCCCGGTGACATGCGGCCATCCGCGCTGCGCCAGTCGACGCGGTACTCGTTGGCGCGCACGATGGCGACCCGCCCGTCCGCGCCGGCCGCCCAGCCATCCTGCGGCGCGAATGGCACGAAGGGGATCCCCAGCTGCCGGTCATTCCGATTCGGCGGCGTGGTCGCCCCCTGGATGAGCGCGATCGTATCGACCGTCGCGCGTCGCAGATCATAGCGCACCACCCAGACCGAGTCGCCCCGCTCCCGCGCGTTGGAGATCCACCCCGGGATCTGCAGGTAATACCGCCCCTGCGCATCGACCGCGCGCGCGCTGAGCGCGACGCCGATACCGGGGATCCGAAGCGAGAAGGAGCGGGCGATGGTCAGTGCAGGCGTCACCACGACCAGGCGTGAATTCCCTTCGTCGATCAGGAGCGTCGAATCGCCCGACATGGGAATCAGCGACGTCGGAAGGTGATACTCCAGCGGTCCACGTCCCGGCCGGCCGATCACTTGCACCCTTCCCGAGGCGAAGTCGGCCACAACGAGCCGTTCCTCCAGGCGATCGGTGAGCAGGACGCGTCCGTCCGGGAGTTCCCGCACCCCTCGGATCTGCGAGAAGTCGTGCGTGAGCGTCGCGGTCGGCGCACGCAGCGTGACGATCGTCTGCGACGATGCCGCGGAGCCGCCCACCATCAGCAGGATCGTCGTGCCGATCCAGGTCGAGCGTCGTTTCGTCGTCATGGTCAGACCTTGTGGTCACCGGCGGTGATGCGGCGCGTCTCTGGTCACGACCCGCGCCCCGTCGCCGGTTCGACACCAAGAGCCGCCTCGAACGTTGCCGCGAGCGCCGCCTCGAACGTTGCCGCGAGCGTTGCCGCGAGCGTTGCCGCGAGCGTTGCCACGACTGCCACGGCACCCGTCGACAACGGTCGGCAGCCGACTCTTACGCGGGGTAGCGCGCACCTCAGCTCACGGCGTCCAACCGGCCGCGCGCCACAGCGCTCCCGGATCAAACATCCGACCATCTCGCACTACCCATCGCGTACGGCGCACGTTGGCGATGTCGTCCAGCGGATCGGCGTCGAGCACCACGAAGTCGGCGCGCTTCCCTACCTCGAGCGTTCCGCTGTCACCCTCCATTCCCATCGCGCGCGCGGCGACCAGCGAGGCGCTCTGGATCGCCTCCATCGGGGTGAAGCCGGCCTGGACGAACAGCTCGAGCGATCGCAGGAGCGAGTGGCCGGGTACCGCGCCGTCCGTACCGGCCACGATCGGTATCCCAGCGTCGTGCATCGCGCGAATGACGGCCAGCTGCCGCCGCAGCGCCTCGGAAGCCCCCGCCGAGTCGGTCGGATTCGCGACGCTCCGATAGTTGGCGGCCAGCGCCGGGGGCGCTCCCCGGATGCCCGGCTCGAAGCGCTCGATCGGCGTCGTGGGGGCGCGTCCGAGGAGTTCGTTCCACGGGATGGTCGGGTCGACGACGATGGGGTGGGCGGCGAGGGCGGCGATCACGTCGCGGACCTCCCGCGACGCGGTGTCGCCCGACACGGGGATGTGCGCCACCTCGTCCATGCCGGCGTCGATCGCCGGCCGGATGCCTAACGACCGCGGCACATGTCCGGTGACCCGCATCCCCAGGTCGTGGGCACGGGCGACGATCGCGCCCACGACCTCGGGGCGCAGCATGGAGTACAGCTTCACCTGGTCATAGCCCGCCGCGCGGAAGCGTTCCACGACGGCGCGCCCCTCGGCCGGGGTGGCAGCGGTGACGGCCCCGAACGCTGCCGAATCGTCACCGTCCACCAAACCCGCCAGCAGCACGCGCGGTCCCACGCCAGCGCCGTCGGCGAGCGCTGTGCGGAAGGCGCGGAGGAACGGCTCCTCGCCCCCCATGTCGCGAATCGTCGTCACCCCGGCCGCGAGGTAGGCGGGTGCCCACTCCACCTGGCTGGCATGGGCGTGCATGTCCCACAAGCCGGGAATTGCAGTCTTGCCACGCCCGTCGACCACACGCATGCCGCCCGGAATGTCGACGTCGGCGCGCTCGCCGACCTGCGATATGCGGCCGTTGCGGACGAGGATCGTGGCGTCACTTACCGGAGGTCGACCTGTGCCATCGATGACGCGGACTCCCTGCACGGCAAAGTCGCCCGACGCGGTGGGCGACACGTCGCGCGCGACGCGGCGCATGTCGTCCACGCGGTCGGCGATCGCCGAGCGTTGCAGCTCGGGCAGTACAGCCGCGAGATCGGCGCGGACTCCCTCCATGGGAAGGATGTGGATGCGCGTGACGATTGCGGCGAAGCGGTCCTGCTCGTCGAGCCACACCGTCTCCCGACCCCAGACTACGCCGTCCACCGCGTAGCGACGGAGCGACGTCGCTCGGCCACCGACCTGCACGGTGTCGGTGCCGCGATAGTCGATGCGCGCGGCGTGCGTGTCGGGACCGGGCAGGAGTCGGATGGAAGGCGGGCGCCGGTGGCGTTCCCAGTAGCGCACGAGCAGCGCGCGCGCCGAGAGCGGGGGCCAGCCCTGCGCAACGTACGTGGCGCCGATCGGCCTTATCTTGGCGGTGATGCCGCGATCGCGGGCGACCGCCGAGTCGCCGGCCAGGACGACATCGGTCTCGACGTTCACGAAGCGATAGCTGCGCCCCTTGGCGCTGAAGCGTGTCGGCGCCAGGTCGGGGCCTACATCGAGCGTGGCGTCCAGTGAGAGCGGGGTACCGCGGTCCACGAGGCGCACGGCGGCGGTGAGTCGCGATCCCCGGCCGGCGTCGCGCACCACGTAGGTCTCGGTTCCGACCGGTCGGGCCAGGAGCGAGACGAGGATGGTGGCCGAGTCGGGGGCGAGCGCGCGTGTTGCAGCCTGTGCGGTGCCCACGCTCGGGAGTGCGAGGGCCACGAGTGCGAGCAACGCTGGTGGTCGTGTTGACGGGAGGTTCGTTAGGCGGCGCACGAGGTCAGGAGCTTGGATGGACGGCGGCGGGGCCGCGAGGCGTCGTGCATGGTCACGAGTCACGAGTCTCGAGTCCGGTCGTGGGGGAGCGGAAGGGGGGTGCGTAGCCCGCGCATTCCCATCAGGGCGCGCGCCAGACTGCAGGTTCGCTCGCATTCCCCACCCGATCGACCGCGTGCACAGCGATGGCATCGGTGGCCGACGCGCCCGCGCTGGCGGGGATGTCGACGAAACGCCGAGTGGCAGGATGGGTCCGCATGGACCAGGTGGACCCGTTTCGCCATCGCACCACCCACCAGGCCAGCGGCTTGCCGCCATCGCCGGCGATGGTGATGCGCAGCTGCGGCGGCGACCCTGCGACGCTGGCTACGGTCACGGTGGGCGCCGCTGGGCGCGTGGCGTCGAGCCACGTGGTCGCCGGCACGAGGGCGGGGGAGCCGAACACGCCGCCGCTGAGCAACGTCGCCAGTCCGCCACGATTGAGCCGCAGGGAGGTCGTGTTGTACAGCACGTTGCCGGTGGGGCCGCCAGCCACGCCGCTCCGCGATCGGCTGAACGACAGCTGCGACGCGATCTCGGAGGCCGCATAGGCGCTCCCCGTGCCGTCGGCGACGCGATAGGCCGCGAGCCCCGGCCAGAGGTGCCGGCGCTGTGTGTTCTGCAGCGTCCACCAGTCCACGAGCGCGGTGAAGCTCTGGCCCGTCGACGCCATGGACCAGTACAGCTGGGGCGAGAGATAGTCCACCCATCCACGTTGCAGCCAGAGTCGCGAATCGGCGTAGATCGACCCGTAGGCATCGAGCCCCACGATGCCGGTGGGATTGCCAGGACGCCAGATGCCGAACGGACTCACCCCCACACGGATGGTCGGTGCGATGGCGTGTGCCTCCTGATACAGGCGCTGAACGAAGCGATTCACGTTGTCGCGCCGCCAGTCGTCGCGTGACAGCGTTCCGCCCCCCGCCTGGTAGCGCGCGTACACCGCGCTGTCGGCAAAGGCGAGGTTGGGGCAGCGCGTGTCGGGATACGGATAGAAGAAGTCGTCGATGTGCACGGCGTCCACCGCATAGCGACCGACGACGTCCTGCACCACGGCGATCGCCTGGTCGTGCACCGCCTGCTCGCCGGGATCGAACCAGAGCTGCGTGCAGTGCTGGCGCGTGAGGTCGGGGCGGCGCCTGGCGAAGTGCAGCGGATGGAGCCGCGTGGTGTCGCTCAGGTTGCCGGCGCGGAAGGGATTGAACCACGCGTGCAGTTCGAGTCCGCGGTCGTGCGCGGCGGTGACGGCGAAGCTGAGCGGATCCCACCCGGGATCGGTCCCCTGCGTGCCGGTGAGCGAGCGCGCCCACGGCTCGAGCGTGGACGGGTACAGGGCGTCGCCGCTGGCCCGCACCTGCAGCACCACGGCGTTGAGGCCCGTGGCCACGGCGAGGTCGAGAATGGCGAGCAGCTCGTTCTGCTGCGCGGCCACGGTGAGGCTGCTGTTCGAGGGCCAATCGATGTTGGCCACCGTGGCGATCCACAGCCCGCGGAACTCGCGGGGCAGGTCTGGCACCGTGAACGTCGGCGTCGGCAGGCCGGGGCCGGTTGGCAGGTCCGAGCGATCGCCGGTGCACGCGGTGGCGAGCAGGGCCAATGCCGCGCACGAGAGCGTTGCGCGAACGGCGGGCCAGCCGAGGCACCGGCGTTCACTCCCTCTTGCCAGCGTCGGCTCGACCTGCACGCCAGTTCGCACGAGGATCATTCAGTCGCGATTGAGTGTGACCACGGGCTCCATCACGGGCGCCACGTTCGCGCGTGACAGACGGGTGTGGCGCTCGGCATCGAATGGCCGCAATATGTCCGCAACGCAAGCCCCTACCGGACAAGCATCCCATGACCGACCATGTCGCTGCGCCCCGGCCACGATGGAGCGTCGCACCCTACTTCCTCGTCGACGACGTAGTCGCCTCGGCGAACTTCTACCGTGACAAGCTGGGCTTCGACTATGACCGCTTCTGGGGTGAGCCGGCCGCGTTCTGCATGGTACATCGAAACGGGGTCGTCCTGATGTTGAGCCAACTCGAGGCGACCCACGTCGTGCGGCCCAACCGCCTCGCCGATCCCGAGGGGAGCGCGTGGGACGCGTACATCTGGATCGATGATGCCGACGCGCTCCACGCAGAGTACAGCTCCAAGGGGGTCACGATCGCACGCCAGCTCTGTGACCAGCCGTATGGATGTCGCGACTTCGATGTCGAAGACTGCAACGGCTATCGCCTCTGCTTCGGCCACGATCTCGGCAGTAGCTGATAAGTTGCCCATGCGCACGCCAGCCTCCTCTCTTTCCCTACCACGCATGCGTCACCTCATTCGTTCGTCGCGCTACGCCCTGCTCGCCGTCGTCCTGGCCTGCGGTCAGTCCGATGGTCCCGACATATCCGACAACTTCCAGTGGCTCGAGTCGATGCATGGCGACAGCGCCATGGCGTGGGTGCAGACCGAGAACGCCAGGACCGCCACGGTCCTCGAGGCGGATCCCCGATATGCGAGCATCTACAAGGCAGCGCTCGACATGGCGCAAGCCGAGGATCGGCTGCCGTACGTGTCCTTCCTCAGGGGAGAGCTGTACAACTTCTGGCAGGACTCCGCGCACGTGCGCGGCATCTGGCGCCGGACGACACTCGCCAGCTATCGCTCGGCGTCGCCCGCATGGACGACGGTGCTCGACATCGATTCGCTCGCGCGGGCGGAGAATGCCAACTGGGTCTGGCAGGGCTCCGACTGCGCCAGACCCGGCGAGCGCCGCTGCCTCCTGATGCTCTCCGACGGCGGCGAGGACGCGAACACGGTGCGCGAGTTCGATGTCGTGTCACGCACGTTCGTGACGGACGGCTTCGTCCTCCCCAAGGGAAAGCAGCGCTTGGCGTGGGTCAGCCTGGATACGATTCTCGTGTCGCGGGAATGGGAGGCGGGCGAGGTCACGACATCGGGCTACCCGTTCATCGTCAAGCGGCTGGCGCGTGGCCAGGCACTCGCCGACGCGGTCGAGATCTATCGCGGATCCGCGACGGACGGCGGCTACGGAGTGTCCCCGGCGACGCTGGTCGATGCCAAGGGGAACCGCGCGACGTTCATCGATCGACCGCTGAGCACGTTCGAGTCCGAGAAGCATCTCGTGAGGGCGACGGACGTGGCGCAGCTGTCGATCCCCCGCAAGGCGGGGATCGTGGACATGGTCGACGGGCGGGTGCTCGTGCAGCTGTCGGCCGAGTGGACCGGCGGGGCGGCGCCCATCCCGGCCGGGGCGGTCGCGGTGTTCGACCTGGCCGCCGCCCTGCGCGAGCCCGGCACGCTGGTTCCCGAGGTCGTCTTCGCGCCGGGGCCGCGCGAGTCGGTGGCCGGCGTCTCGGCCACGCGCGACCGCTTGCTGCTCAGCATCTACCAGAATGTGCGCGGCACGGTGCTCGTTGCCTCGCGTGCGGCTGACGGGACGTGGACGCGCACGCCGCTTCCGCTCCCCGAAAACGTCTCGACCGGGGTCATCGACACCGACATCACCGGCAACCAGGCCCTTGTCAGCGTGACCGGCTTCCTGACGCCCAGCAGCGTCTGGCTCGCGGACGCGTCGGCGGCGACGGCCGCCGAGATCAAGACGATGGCTCCGCGTTTCGACGCGACGCGCAGCGTGGTGGAGCAGCGAGAGGCGACGTCGAAGGATGGCACGAAGGTGCCGTACTTCATCGTGCACCCGCAGGGGATGGTGCGCGACGGCTCCAATCCCACCATCCTCTATGCGTACGGCGGCTTCGAGGCCTCCATGACGCCGCGCTACGATGCCGACGTCGGCAAGCTGTGGCTCGAGCAGGGTGGTGTGTACGTCATGGCGAACATCCGCGGCGGCGGCGAGTTCGGCCCGGCATGGCACGAGGCCGGGCTCAAGACCAAGCGACAGGTGATCTACGACGACTTCGCCGCGGTCGCCGAGGACCTCATCGCGACCGAAGTGACCTCACCGCGCCGACTCGGCATCCAGGGCGGGTCCAACGGCGGACTGCTGATGGGCGTGCAATTCACCCAGCGGCCTGACCTGTGGAACGCCGTGGACATCCAGGTCCCGCTGCTCGACATGCTGCGCTTCGAGCAGATCCAGGCCGGTGCGTCGTGGGTCGGCGAGTACGGCAGCGTCTCCGTTCCGGAGGAGCGGGCCTTCCTGGCATCGATCTCGCCATATCACAACTTGCGTGCGGGGACGAAGTACCCCGAACCGCTGATCTGGACCACCACCAAGGACGATCGGGTCGGGCCGCAACACGCGCGGAAGTTCGCCGCGAAGATGTCGGCGATGGGGCTGCCGTACCTCTTCCACGAAGTGATCGAGGGGGGGCACGGCGCGGGGGCGAACGCGGCGCAGCAGGCGCACACCACCGCGCTCGAGTTCACGTACTTCGCGCGGCAGCTGATGGATCCGGAGAAGCAGTTCGTGCCATGAGTGGACAGGTGGGCGGGCGACACGCTCCGTCGACTGTCCGCGACATGGTTTTCGGTCACGCTCTCTGCTGCATGGTTCGCGGCCAGGGCTCAACCCGTCCGCCCCTTCGCGCCATGCCCCTCCGTCACCACGCTGGCGCTCGGCTGCTGCTCGCCGCCGCCACGCTCGCCGTCGCCTCCGTCCTCGTCGTGCGCTCCACGGCGGGGGCCCAGCCCGCGTCGAGCGCGACGCGGGTCGATTCCCTCCCGCTCCAGCCCACGCGGTCCCTGCGCTTCACCGCCGATGAGGGGACGTGGATGTCGCTCGACGTCGCACCCGACGGGCGATCGATCGTCTTCGACCTGCTGGGCGACCTCTATTCCCTGCCGATCGGCGGCGGCAAGGCCGCGCGCCTGACGAGTGGCACGGCGTTCGACGCCCAGCCGCGCTGGTCGCCCGACGGTCGGTCCGTCGTGTACGTCAGCGATCGTTCCGGAGCCGACAACGTCTGGATCGCCGACGCCGACGGTCGCAATGCGCGAGCCATCACCCGCGACACGCACCACAACTTCGTCTCGCCCGAGTGGACGCCAGACGGCGCGTTCGTCGTGGTGTCGCGCAGCACCGAGGAGATCAACCGCCCGCAGGACTACCAGCTCTTCCTGTATCACCGGAGCGGCACCGGTAGCGGTGTGCAGCTGACGGGGCGCCCGGCGGCCTCGTCGGCCGGCGACTCGACAGCGCCACGTCCGCGGGCCGTGTTCGGGATCGCCTTCGGCGATGACCCGCGTTATGCGTGGGTGAGCGCCGCGGCGACGAAGGGATATGCCCAGGCGCAGGTCGCACTGCTCGACCGGACGACCGGCCGGCTGTACGGCCGGACGCAGGAGATCACCGGGGCGATGCGTCCCACGCCCAGCCCCGACGGCAAGTGGCTCGTCTACGGCACCCGCCGCGACGGCGTCACGGGACTCAAGCTGGTGGAGCTCTCGTCGGGCGACGAACGGTGGCTCGTTCCCGCGGTCGATCGTGATGACCAGGAAGGTGCCAGCACGCGCGACCTGCTCCCAGGCGCGTCGTTCACCCCCGACAGCAAGGCGCTGATCGCCTCGTTCCACGGCAAGTTCTGGCGCATCGAGGTTCCCGACGGGCGGACCACGCCGATCCCATTCAGCGCCGACGTCGACGTTGGGATTGGTCCGCTCGCTCGGTTCGACTATTCCGCCGGCGATTCCATGGTCACCGCGCGCCGCATCGAGCAGCCGAGCCGCTCGCCCGACGGGAGTGCCCTCGCCTTCTCGGCGCTCGCTCGACTCTGGGTCCAGCCGCTGACCGGTCCGCAGCACGACAGTGCCACCCCTCGACGCCTCGACACCGGCACGGATGGCGCGTTCTACCCAGCGTGGTCACCCGACGGTCGGTGGATCGCCTACGTGACGTGGAACGACGTGGAGGGCGGTGACATCTACAGGGTTCGCAGCGACGGGAGCGCCGCGCCCGAGCGCCTGACGAGCGAGAGGGCGTTCTACGAGAAGCTCGCCTGGGCGCCTAACGACCGGATTGTCGCCGCACGCGGACCGCGCCAGCAGCGCCTGGGCTTCTTCGACGAACTACGCACCGGGCGGCCGCAGGTGCGCGAGCTTGTCTGGATCCCGGCCGCCGGTGGCAACCCCGCGGTCATCACGCCGCTCAATACCGCCCCCCGTTGGGCGTCGCAGCACTACGGGCTCCCGCACGTCAGCGGCGATTCCACGCGCCTCTACTTCACCGACGCGATCGACGGATTGGTCTCGGTGCGCTGGGACGGAAGCGAGCGACGATCGCACCTGCGGGTGAACGGCTGGGAGTGGACGCGCAACCCGCCAGCGCTCGCCGACGAGATCCTGCTCTCACCGGCCGGCGATCACGTGCTGGCGCTCGTCAACAGCCAGGTCTGGCTGGTCAGCGTCCCACCCACCGGCGAGCGCCTGCCGACCGTCTTCCTGCCGTCGGCGTCCACGGCGCTGCCGAGTCGCCGCCTAACGACCGTCGGCGCCGACTTCATCGAGTGGGGGGCGGGCGGACGCACGGCCCACTGGGCGCTGGGCAACTCCTATTGGTCGTACGATCTCGCCACGGGCATCTCGACCGAGCGGCGGGGGGTGTCCGTGCGCATGCCGCGCGACGTGCCGCGCGGGACCGTGGCCTTGCGCGGGGCCCGCGTGATCACCATGAAGGGCGACGAGGTGCTCGAGAATGCCGACATCGTCGTCACCGACAACCGCATCACGGCGGTGGGCGTGCGCGGGTCGGTGACAATCCCGGCGGGCGCCCGGGAGATCGACGTCGCGGGGAAGACCATCCTCCCGGGCTACGTCGACGTGCACGCCCACATGTGGGCGCCGTGGGGGGTACACCGGCAGCAGGTGTGGGAGTACCTCGCCAACATGGCCTACGGCGTGACCGGGACGCGCGATCCGCAGACCATGACCCCCGACGTGATCACCTATGCCGACGCGGTGGCTACGGGCGACATCATCGGTCCACGCATCCTCAGCACCGCCCGCGGCATCTTCGCCGCCGAGGACATCAAGAGCCTCGACGACGCCCGCCACGTGGCGACTCGTTATGCCGAGTACTACCGCACGCAGACGATCAAGAACTACCTCGTCGGCGACCGGATCGAGCGCCAGTGGCTGGTGATGGCGGCGCGGGAGAAGCAGCTCACGCCAACGGCCGAGGGGACGAGCGACTTCAAGATGAACCTGACGCTGGCGCTGGACGGCTACGCCGGCGTCGAGCACGAGTTGTCGCTGACGACGATTTACGGCGACGTGGTGAAGCTCCTGGCCGAGAGCGGGATCACGTACACCCCGACGCTCATCGTGACCGGCGCCGGGCTGGCCGGTGAGCACCAGTGGTATCGTGACGTCGACGTGCACGACGACGCCAAGCTGCGGCGCTTCCTGCCGCACGAGGAGCTGGACCGCCGCACGCTGCGGCGCGGCGTGCTCGCCCTGCCCAACCAGTCCGAGATCCGGCACCTGGCCGCCTCCGCGCGCCAGGTGGTTGCGGCTGGCGGACGGATCGGCCTGGGGGCGCACGGCCAGCTGCAGGGCGTGGGTGCGCACTGGGAGCTGTGGATGCTGCAGTCCGGCGGGCTGACCAACCACGAGGCGTTACGTGTGGCGACCCGGTACGGTGCCGACGCGATCGGCCATGGGAAGAACTTCGGTTCGATTGAGGTCGGCAAGCTGGCCGACTTGCAGGTGCTGGACCGGAACCCGCTGGAGGACATCCGGAACTCGCTCTCGATCCGTCGGGTGATGGTCAACGGGCGATTGTACGACACGGAGACGATGGGCGAGGTGTGGCCACGGCAGCGGGCGTTGCCGCGGCAGTGGTGGCAGGGGGATGGTGAGGTGAGATAAGGGTTTCTCGCCGTGGCGGGGGGATGGCCGCAGGATCTGTCGGTTCCGCACTCCCTGGGACAGCAGTGCCAGCTCCCTTGCGGGCCACGCACACAGTCTACTATATAACTATATCACCATGTAGTATGTATTGAGCGATCGCTCCTTTCGAGGATGTGAACCATGAAAACCACGCAGATTGTCCTCGCACTGACCGTGGCAGTCGTCACGGCGTGCAGCAGCGACGACGGGCCCACCACGACCACGGTCGCCGTCACCACCGAGGTCCAGGCGGCAATGACGGCCGCCATTCAGGACGAATACCACGCCGAAGAGACGTACCTGAGGGTGCTCGCCGACTTCGGCAACACGCTCCCCTTCTACAACGTCGTGTACGCCGAGCAGCGGCATTCCGCATCGCTCGCGGCGCTCTTCGAACGGCGGGGATTGCCGGTACCAGTCAGCATCTGGCACCTCAATAACGTGCCTCGCTTCGCGTCGGTGGCCGCGGCGTGTGCGGGAGCTGCGGGCGCCGAGGTGGCGAACATCGCGCTCTACGACAACGCCCTCGCGCTCACCCTGCCCACGGATGTGCGCAACGTACTCACCAACAACCGCCGAGCGTCGCTCGAAAAGCACCTACCGGCATTCGAGGTCTGTCGGTAGGGGCGGGGTTGCCCCGCACCCGTGAACGGCTGCAGCCGGTCGACCCGAGTATTGACCCCAGTATTGACCCGGGTGTTGACCCGGGTCAGGTCATCGCTGCAGGCGTGAGCGACCGGCGTGCGGGTACGGCGATTGTCGCCCTTGCCGCCCTGGTCGCAACGTCTCCTGGCCGCGTCCCGACAACAACACCACCACTCACGGCTCGACAATGATGTTCGCCGTGCCCACCAGACGCGGCGCCAGCGCAAGCACACGCGCGAACACGCGATCGCCCTCCTCGGGACTCATCGCGACAGATTGACCCGGCCCGGCTCCCTGCCAATGCGTGAGGCTTGACCGGACGAGCCTGTGCCCATTGGTATAGGTCCACCGGACGTACGTGTGGCGCCCACCCGCGTGATAGACAATCGTCTCGCCACGGATGTCAAGCACGATGTGCTCATCGGCCGGCGGGGTCGGCGCGACGGGTGGCGTCCACTCCGGCGGCGCGTGTGTCGCACGGATCGCATCCATGCTCGGCATGTCGGGAGGCGCGCCGGGCGGCGTCAGGACGTAGAAGTGTCCGACTCCTTCGGTGATCTCATCGCTGTATGACGAAGAACTGCGCGTGTAGCTGCGGACTCCCTCGGGCAGTGGCTCACTCGTGGTGCGGGGACGCGCGAGCATGACGCAGGCGCCGATCGGCGGCGCGGGATGGCTGCCGGCCCTTATCCACTCGATGGTATTGCCGGCGGCGAGTTCGCGGTCGAGCAGGGCCCGCAGCCCAGCGGGAAACTCGGCCAACGATTGCTCTTCGGCTGCGGGGCGGCGCGGATCGGGCATGCTCGGGGCGGGCAGGAGTGTTCGCATGTATGACCCTCGACCGACTCGAAATCTATCAGGCGACACGAGCAGCGGACGATGGTGCGCACCGCACATGCGCCTCGGCCAGGTCGTGCGACCGTCGTGGCTTCCGGAGCCGAACGGCGAGTCGTCGCGTGGAGTATGGCGCAGCCGGAGCGCGGACGGGAGAGGGCGCTGGTCAGTGCCCGCTCAGTCCTTGTAGGTATTCCACTGCTCGTGCTCGCCGAAGACGATTGTCGTCGTCAGCCCCCTGACGCCGCCTCCAGCACGCGCTGCAGGTCCAGCCGTCCCGTCGTCATCTGCAACCGCCCCTCCGCGTCACGCGGCCACTCGGCCTCCGGACGGTCCCAGTACAGCTCGATCCCGTTGTCATCGGGGTCGCGCAGGTAGAGCGCCTCGCTCACCCCGTGGTCGCTCGCCCCATCCAGCGCCACTCCCGCCTCGTTGAGGCGCCGGAGCGCGTCGCCCAGCGCGGCGCGTGACGGGTAGAGAATGGCGACGTGATACAGCCCGGTCGTCCCACGCGCCGGTGGCATACCACCCAGGCTCTCCCACGTGTTGAGCCCGATGTGATGGTGATAGCCGCCCGCCGAGACGAACGCCGCCTGGTCGCCGTACTTCTGCTGCAGCTCGAACCCCAACACGCCGCAGTAGAAGTCGAGGGCGCGCTGCAGGTCGGCCACCTTGAGGTGCACGTGCCCGATGCGCACGCCGGCGTCTATTGGACGGCCGTCAGTGGCCTGACGGCCGCCAGCGCCGGGACGCCCCGCATCGCTCACTGCGCGACGCGCGGTGTGGGCGGCGCCTTGCGCGGGAGCTTCTCGTCGCGCATGGCCGCGTTGTAGGCGAACCAGGCCACCACCGTGGACATCTGTACCATGTCGTCGCGCTGCACACGGTCCACCACGTCCATGTTGGAGTGGTGCGTGCGCGAGTTGTACTCCAGGCGCTCCTGGATGAACTGGAAGCCGGGGATCCCCGCCGCGTCGAACGGCAGGTGGTCGGTGCTGGTCACCGAGCGTGGACCCAGCGTATTGACGCCGAGGTCGGCGAGCGGGGTGATCCACTGCTGGAAGATCGGCTGCACACCGAAATTCTGCTGCATCCAGATACCGCGGATCTTCCCGGTCCCGTTGTCGATGTTGAAGTAGGCTGAGTGCTTGTCGTACTCCGGCATGCGCGTGTCGCCGTCGGCGATGTGCTTCTTCACGTAGTCGCGCGACCCCAGCAGCCCCTGCTCCTCGGCACCCCACAGGGCGATGCGGATGGTGCGGCGCGGCTGCACGCCTAACGTCTTGAGGATGCGCAGCGCCTCCATCATGGCGGCCGAGCCGGTGGCGTTGTCGGTGGCTCCGGTGCCCGCATGCCACGAATCGAAGTGGCCACCAATCAGCACGATCTCGTCCTTGAGCTTGGGGTCGGTTCCGGGGATCTCGGCGATGATGTTGAAGCCGTTCGGCGTCGCCCCTTCGTCGTGGAACTTGACGCGCAGGTCGAGTTCGACCTTGACCGGCACCCCCTTCTGCAGGATGCGGATCATCCGGTTGTAGTGCTCCACCGCCAGCGTCACCTGGACCGGGACCGGCGGGGCGTTCGGATCGCGGCTGCCACCGCTCCCGACGAAGACCGTGCCGCCGTCCACGCGCTGCGTCTGCCACGACATGTCGCTCCCGCCAGCCGACATGTCGGAGTCGGACCCCCGGTCGAAGATCGCGACGACTCCTTCATCGACATAGAACTTGTTCAGCACCGCCGGCGCGATGGCGGGGGTCGGGAAGCGCGGGCCGCCGACGGACGGAATGGGGGTCGACTCCGCTTCCTTCACTTCCTTCTCCCCCATCTTGAGGACGAGGTCCCCCTCCAGCATGCGGACCGCGCGCTCGGCCTGCGGGAGAACGATCTTCCCCTTGAGCTTGCCCCTGTACTTCTCGACGTCGGCCGGCGTGTTGATGGTGACCTGCACGACCTCGCCGGTCACGACCCCGCCGGTACCCGGCGACCACGCCTTGGGATAGCCGATGAGTGGCTGGATCTGCGGCTCGATCATGTGGGCGCTGAAGCGCTCCAGCGACCAGCCGCGGCCGAACGGCCAGCGCTCGTAGCGCACGTTGGACATCCCCCACTTCTTCAGTGTCTCGATGGTCCAGTCACCGGCCTGGTTGAAGCCGGGGCTCGCGGTGAGTCGCGGCCCCTTCACGTCGGCCAGCCAGGAGACGATGTCCATGACCTGCGAGCGCTGCATCCCTTCGTCGCGAATGCGGCCAAGCATCTGGTAGTCGAGGCGATCCGCCCCCTGCGCTGGCAGCGCGAGCGGCAGGGCAAGCGGCAGCGCGAGCAACGCGACCGGGACGATGAGGCAGCGGACGAAGCGCATGGGAAAGTCCTGAGTGGGGGCGATGCCGCGCGAAGCCAGGGAATGCGGCCAAGTGAAGGAAGCCGGCAGGCGGGGGTGCGGCGACGATACGTGCACCGGCGAAAGCTCCGCCGTAGACTTCCCTGCCATGAGCAGATACGACGCAGACGCCATCGTCGTTGGCACCGGGCTGGCCGGACTGGCCGCCACCGCCGAACTGGCCGACGCCGGCAAGCGCGTCCTCCGGCTCGACCAGGAGCCGGAGGCGTCATTCGGCGGGCAGGCCTTCTGGTCGCTGGGCGGTCTCTTCCTCGTCGATTCCCCCGAACAGCGCCGCCTCGGGATTCGCGACTCGCGCGAGCTGGCATGGCAGGACTGGCTCGGCACCGCCGGCTTCGATCGCCCCGAGGACGTCTGGCCGCGCCGCTGGGCCGAGGCGTACGTCGACTTTGCGGCTGGCGAGAAACGGTCGTGGCTGCACGCCATGGGGCTGCGGATCTTCCCGGTGGTCGGGTGGGCCGAGCGCGGGGGGAACCTGGCGACCGAGCATGGCAACTCGGTCCCGCGATTCCATGTGACGTGGGGGACGGGGCCGGGTGTGCTGGAGCCGTTCGAGCGGCGGGTGCGCGGTGCGGTGGCGCGTGGCCTGGTCACGCTGCACTTCAGGCATCGGGTCACGGCGCTTTCGAGAACGGCGGGGGCCGTGGACGGGGTGCAAGGCGAAGTCCTCGAGCCGAGCGCGGTCCCCCGCGGTGCCGCCTCATCGCGGACCCCGGTCGGGACGTTCACCTACTCGGCGCCAGTGGTGATCGTCACGTCGGGGGGGATCGGAGGAAACCACGCCCTTGTGCGCCAGAACTGGCCCGCCCGCATGGGCGATCCGCCGGCGCACATGATCTCCGGCGTGCCGGCGCACGTCGACGGGCTGATGCTCGGTGTCGCCGAGCGCGCGGGAGCGCGTCTCATCAACCGCGACCGCATGTGGCACTATGTGGAAGGGATCACCAATTGGGACCCGATCTGGCCGATGCACGGCATCCGCATCCTTCCCGGCCCATCGTCGGTCTGGCTCGACGCCTGCGGGCGCCGGCTCCCCACGCCGCTCTTTCCCGGCTTCGACACGTTGGGGACGCTCGCCTATCTCCGCCGCATCGGCCACGACTGGTCGTGGTTCGTGCTCACCAGGAAGATCATCGAGCGCGAGTTCGCCCTGTCGGGCTCCGAACAGAACCCCGACCTGACCAACCGTCGCTGGCAGGACGTGCTCGGCCGGGTGCGAGGCGGGGTACCGGGGCCGGTGCAGGCCTTCATGGACCACGGCGGGGACTTCATCGTCGAGTCGAAGGTCGAGGAGCTCGCCCGGCGGATGAATGCGCTCACGGGCGAGACGCTGATCGATGCGGCTCAGCTGCGCGCCACCCTCGAAGCGCGCGACCGGGCGATCGATCATGCGTATGGAAAGGACGCGCAGGTGCAGGCGATTCGCGCCGCGCGCCACTACATCGGCGACCGGTTGATCCGGACCGCGAAGCCACACCGCATCCTCGACCCGGCGGCGGGGCCGTTGATCGCCGTGCGACTCAACATCCTCACCCGCAAGACGCTCGGCGGGCTGGAGACCGACCTGCAGGGGCGCGTGTTGGGCGAGGGGGGCGAGCCGTTAGGCGGGCTGTACGCGGCTGGCGAGGCGGCGGGGTTCGGCGGCGGCGGGATGCACGGCTATCGCGCCTTGGAGGGGACCTTCCTGGGAGGGTGCCTGTTCTCGGGTCGGGTGGCGGGGCGCGCGGCGGCGAGGGCGCTGGGCAAGACGTAGTGCGTTGCCGTGCTCTGGACGGATGGCGCGTCGGTCGGTTTCTTCGGTGGCGACGGGACCGTCGGGGCGCGCGATGCTGTGGGTCGAGGATTTCCACCGCCGCTACCAGGTCGAGAGTCAGGCGATCGCCATTACTTGAGGATAGCCAGGATGAGGCACGTGCAATTCATGCGACTGTCGCGGTGCGTCGGTGTCACGCTGGCGCTGCTCCTCCCGGTCGTCGCCGTCGGGGCACAGGACGCCTACGCGCTGCGGGAAGAGATGATCCCCATGCGCGACGGCACTCGGCTCTACACCCGGATCTTCTCCCCCACGAAGCCGGCTGCACCTGGCGGCTGGCCCATCATGTTCATTCGCACGCCATATGGCATCGGCTCGAGCAGCAGCAAGCAGCTCGAGACGGCCATGGGGTTCCTGGCGGGCGACGGCTACATCTTTGCCTATCAGGACATCCGGGGGAAGTTCAAGTCAGAGGGTGACTTCGTGATGTTGCGGCAGCCGCGGGCGAACCGGGCTGACCCCAAGGCGATCGACGAGGCCACCGACGCGTACGACTCCATCGACTGGATGCTGAAGCAGGTGAGCGCCAACAACGGTCGGGTGGGCATGACCGGCGTGTCGTATCCCGGATGGCTCACCGCGGTCGCGATGCTCGATCCGCACCCCGCGCTCAAGGCCGCCTCGCCGCAGGCATCGCCCTCGGACATGTGGATCGGCGACGACTTCCACCACAACGGGGCATTCCGGCTGTCGTACGCCTTCGAGTACGCCGTGATGATGGAATCGGGGAAGGAGACCACCCGCTTCGGCTTTGACACGTACGACATCTACGACTGGTTCCTGCGTCTGGGATCGTTGGCGAACGTCAAGCAGAAGGTGCTGGGCGAACGGATCCCGACGTGGAACGACTTCGCGGAGCGGCCGGACTACGATGCCTTCTGGCAGCGACAGGGCATGGCCCCCTTGCTGACCAAGCCGGTCGCCGTTCCGGCGCTCAACGTGGCCGGGTGGTGGGACCAGGAGGATTTCTATGGACCCATCACCATCTATCGCGAGTTGGAGAAGCACGACCGCGCCAACCTGAACTGGCTGGTGGTGGGCCCATGGAACCACGGCGGCTGGATGCGCGGCGACGGCACGTCGTTGGGGCCGGTGCAGTTCGACATGGCCACATCCACCTTCTTCCGCGATTCGCTGATGGCGCCGTTCTTCGCGCACTATCTCCATGATGCTCCAGCGCCGCGACTGGCCGAGGCGACCGTCTTCGAGGCGGGGAGCAACCGGTGGCGACGCTACGACGCCTGGCCACCCCGGGCAGGAACGACGGCGCAGGCATTCTACTTCGGGCCGAAGGGGGCGCTGACACAGGAAGCGCCACCCGCCACCGCTGGTGTGTCGGCTTTCGACAGTTATGTCTCCGACCCAGCCAAGCCCGTCCCCTATCGGCAGCGCCCCATTCCACCGACCATCGGTGGCCCGGGGTGGTCGACATGGCTCACCGACGACCAGCGTTTCGTGGCCAGTCGACCCGACGTGCTCGTGTGGGACACGCCGGTGCTGGACACCGACGTGACGATCGCCGGCGACATCGCGGTCACCCTGAACGCCGCGACCACCGGCAGCGATGCCGACTGGGTGGTGAAGCTGATCGACGTCTATCCGGACTCGGGGATGGCCGAGCCCCGCATGAACGGCTACCAGCTCATGGTCGCCAACGAAGTGTTCCGGGGACGGTACCTGAAGAGCAGGACCACTCCGCAGCCGCTGGTGCCGGGCAAGGTCACGGAGGTCACGATCGACCTGCATACCCAGGCCTACACCTTCAAGCGCGGCCACCGGATCATGGTGCACGTGCAGAGTTCCTGGTTCCCGCTGATCGACCGCAACCCGCAGACGTTCGTGCGCAACATCTTCGAGGCAAAGGAGACCGACTTCAAGGCCGCGACGCAGCGCGTGTACCGCTCGGCGCGCTACCCGTCGAAGATCGTGCTGCCGGTGGTGGTCGGGATCACTCCGTAGGCGGCGCGGCTGAAGCTAGGAGAGGGCCGCGTCGAACATCGTCTCGAGATCGATTGTGAGGGCGGGAATCGATGCTGCGGGTTGCCATGTGATGCTGGCGTCGAGCACTTCGGGCCGTTCGTCGCCGTGCCGCCACCGCTCCACCAGTCGAGCGTCGAGGTCGATGATCCAGTATTCGTCGACGGGCTCCGACAGGTAGATGTGCCGTTTCTTGATCCGGTCGTAGCGGGCCGTGGACGGTGAGGTGACCTCCACCGCGAGCAGCAGGGCGTGGATCTCGTTCCAGCTGCGTGCCTTGCGTCCGTCGACCAGTGGGGCGACGAAGACGTCTGGCTGCACCAATCGGCGCGGTGAGAACTCGATGTCGGCGGGAGACAAGTGCGCGGAGCCGATCTCGTGCGCGCGCACATACGTCTTGAGCCTGTCATGAAGCTCATCCACCACATTCTGGTGCAGCAGGCTTGGCGCCGTCATCACGACCAGCTCGCCATCGAGCAGCTCGCGCCGAACGCCGTCCTCCGGCAGCGCCAGCACCATCTCCGACGTCCACTCGCTCTCGATCGCCATGCGATCAGGGTACGCCATGCTCGGCAGTCTCCGCAAGGGTGCATGCGCCGAGGGTAGTGTCGGGCGGTGGATCGTCCTGTACCCAAATGACGCCGAGCGGGTCATGGCGCTGCCTGACCACCCTTCGTTGCGCTAACCCGAGGTTCGTCATGCGCCTCATCGGCAGGCGATTTCGCCGATGCGTTCTTGCGCTCTCCTGCGCAAGCCTCATGGGCGTCCACCCGCCCGTGCGCACGTCACCCGCGCGCCCGTTGCCCGTGCGCGTACCTCTCCGTGCGCCCACCGCCCGCGCGCTACACCCCCGACGCCTGCGGCCCCATCACATCCGGATACACCTCCCCCATCGGAAACCCGCTCCCCTCCATCTCCTTCACGACCCACGCCGCCACCCGCCCCCGCACATCCGCCGGCACGTTCTTGTACCGATCCGCCGCCCCGCTCACGAACAGCTCGGCGTTGGTCTGCAGCACGTGCGGTGGATGCATCTCGAACATGTCCTGGTGTTCCTGCATGTAGGCAAAGCTGCATTTGTGCACCACCGCCGCGAGTTCCGCGTCGCTCAGCGGCGCGACGCCGAGAAAGTCGGCGACCTTGACGACCACGGCGCCGAGGTCTCGCTTCATGTCCTCGAAGTAGACGAACAGCACGTTGGGCGACGACTGCGCGCGCGACCACCAGCCCTTCACGTGATCGGTCCACGTGCCCCACCACATGAGGTCGGAGGTCGTGTACCACTTCTCGAATGCCGGGATGTCGGGCGCCATGCCGCCGACGTTCGTGTCGACGAAGTCGATGCAGCTGGCGAAGCACGAGACGGGGTGACGCGCCACGTATACATACCTGGCCCGCTCATCGTACGGGCAGAGCGACGCCGGCATGTGGGTCTTGATGATGCGCGACGGACGCTCACTGCCCACCAGCGGCGCCTGGTCGAGCGGGACGCTCTTGCGCCCCTCGATCCACGGCGAGAGTGCATACATCGCTGTCCCCGTCTCGACGAGGTTCCCCTGTCCGCGCATCAGCACCTCGTACACGACGTGCTGCATCCAGGTGGTTCCACACTTCATCTGCGTGACGACGAAGACGTCCTCCGGCCGTGGCGCGTACTCGGCCGCAGCCTTGAAGGTCTCGACGCTGCAGCTCCCGGTCGGCCCCGACACGCCCTTGTACTGAATGCGCGACCTGGCGAAGTCGAGCTTGGTCAGCTTGCTGTTGAGCGCGAGGATCGGGCGCAGGCGCCGAGCGTGCGTGCGCAGCCGCGCCTTGAACGCGTGTCGCTCGGCGAGCGAAAGGCCATAGTACCCCAGCCCCACCGACTGCTCGTCCTCCCACTTCATCACGGTCGCCATGTAGGTGGTGTAGCCGAGGTAGGCGACGAGGGCGAGGCCGAGGAGGAAGAGGAAGACGGACATTTGGGACGGGGGACGGGGGACGGGGGACGGGAGTGACTGCAAGCTACCGTTCTTTCTCCCGTCCGGGGATGCGCGGCGAGCGTCGGGGGCACGCTGCTGGGCGGGGCTATTCTTCGTCGGGCAGGGTGCGGGGGAAGTCTTGCTTCAGCAGTCGGGACAGGGCGCGGTCGGCGAGGACGCGGCCCTCGTTCTGGCAGCGGGCGCAGTAGTTGGTCTCGTTGTCGGCATAGCGGATGCGCTGTACTGGGGCCCCGCACGCAGGACAGGGCTGGCCGTATCGGCCGTGCACGGCCATCCCCTCGCGGAATGCCGTCACCTTCTCTGGAAAGCCGTCGCCGACCTCGGCGCGCAGCCGCTCGGTCCACTCCTGCAGCACCGTGATGGTCGCCAGATGCAACCGTTCTGCCTCTTCTTCAGTGAGTCGAGCGGTGAGCAGCAACGGCGACAGGCGGGCACGGTGCAAGATCTCGTCGGAGTAGGCGTTGCCGATGCCGCTGAACAGGCGCGGATCGGTGAGCGAGCGCTTGAGCGTGTGATTCTCCCGACGCAATCGCTCGGCGAAGGCGGCCGGGGTCGCCTCCATGACCTCCAGGCCGCCGCGGTCGATGAGTGCCAGTGCGGTCTCACCCTGTACAAGCGTCAGCGACGCCCGCCGCTTCGTCCCTGCCTCGGTCAGGAAGAGCACGCCGTCGCGGAAGTCGAACGAGGCAATGCCAAGTTTGGCCGGCACCTTGCCCCCGACACCTCGCCATCGCAGTCGTCCAGCGATCATCAGGTGAATCACAAGGAACAGTTCGTCGCCGAACTCGAGGATCAATCGCTTCCCCATGCGGCGCACCCCCACGACGGCGCGGCCGACGATCGCCTCGATCGGCGGGGTCACGGAGCGCAGCAGGAACGGACTGGAGAGACGGACACGCTGGAGCGTGCGACCGACGATGTGGCGGACCAGGGACTCCGTGTAGACCACGATGTCGGGGAGCTCGGGCACTGGACTCGGGGACCGGACCGATGGGATGCAGCGGTGGGTGTCGCGGAAGGATGGGTATTTCGTGAACTTGTCCTCTTCATGCCATGGCCACCACTCCCTATCGACGAAGTTCTTCCGGCGCTTCGCGCGGCGTTTGAGGGGCATTCGTGCGCGGTCCTGCAGGCGCCACCTGGGGCAGGAAAGACGACCATCGTGCCGCTGGCACTGCTCGAGTCTCCCTGGCTGGGGCGGCAGAAGATCGTGATGCTGGAGCCGCGGCGATTGGCGGCACGGGCGGCGGCACATCGCATGGCGCAGCTGTTGGGCGAGCAGGTGGCACAGACCGTCGGGTATCGGGTGCGGCGCGATACGCGCGTGGGGCGCACCACGCGCATCGAGGTGGTCACCGAGGGGGTGCTCACCCGGATGCTCAACAGCGATCCCACGCTCGACGGTGTCGGACTGGTCATCTTCGACGAGTTCCACGAGCGCTCGCTGCAGGCCGACCTCGGCCTCGCCCTCACCCGCCAGACGCAACAACTGGTACGCAGCGAGCTGCGCGTGCTGGTCATGTCGGCCACGCTCGACGGTGAGCCGGTGGCGCGCATGCTGGGCGACGCACCGATCGTCACCAGCGCGGGGCGCCTCTTCCCGGTCGAGGCGCGCTGGCTGCCGAGCCGCCCCGATCAACGCATCGAGGCGACGACGGCCGCGACGATTCGGATCGCGCTGCGCGATGTGGAGGGTGACGTGCTGGCCTTCCTCCCGGGGCAAGGCGAGATTCACCGTGTCGCCGGCCAGCTCGGCGATGGTGCGTTAGGCGAGGCGATCGACGTGTTCCCCCTCTATGGAAACCTTCCGTTCGATGCCCAGGACCGCGCCATCGCCCCCTCGCCCGCCGGGCGTCGCAAGGTCGTGCTGGCGACCTCGATCGCCGAGTCATCGCTGACGATTGATGGCGTGCGCTGCGTGGTCGACTGCGGGCTGTCGCGCCGGGCGCGCTTCTCGCCCGCGGTCGGGATGACCCGACTGGACACGGTGCGCGTCTCGCGCGCGTCGGCCGAGCAACGCGCCGGGCGCGCCGGGCGGCTGGGACCGGGAGTCGTGTACCGGCTGTGGACGATGGAGGAGCACGCAGGGCTCGTCCCGTTCACCGCCCCCGAGATCGCCGACGCCGACCTGACGCCGTTCGCGCTCGACCTGGCGGCGGCGGGCGTGCAGCGCGTGGACGAGTTGGCATGGCTGGACCCGCCGCCCGACGCGGCCATGGAGCGGGCGCGGGCGCTGCTCACCTGGCTTGGCGCGCTCGACGCGACCGGGCGTATCACCGCGCACGGCGCGAGCATGTCGCAGCTCGCGGCCCACCCGCGCGTCGCCCACATGCTGCTGCGCGCGCGCGCCGACGGGAACGCGCCGCTGGCCTGCGACGTGGCCGCGCTCATCGGTGAGCGGGACATCCTGCGCGGCGACGGACGACACCACGACGCGGACCTGCGCACGCGGGTCGACCTGCTGCGCACACTGCGCCGCACTCGGCGACTACCCCCCGAGCTTGGCGGGATGCGGGTGCAGCGCGACGCGGTGCATCGCGCCCTCGACGAAGCCAACCTGTGGCGACGCGAACTTGGCGTGCACAGTGGAGCAGACGACGGGGACTCCGATGACGTCGGACGCCTGCTCGCCCTCGCCTATCCCGACCGGGTGGGGCAACGCCGCGGTGAGACCGGCGGTCGGTACCTGCTACGTAGCGGGGGCGGCGCATACCTGAAAGACTCACCGGCGCTGGCCCAGTCGGAGTATCTCGTGATCGCCGAGTCGGACGGCAAGCGCCCGGACAGCGCGATCTACCTGGCCGCCCCCCTCAGCATCGACGATGTGCGCCGCGACTTCGCCGACGACATCGTCGTCGAGGAACGCGTCACGTGGGACGAGCAGACACAGGCGGTGCGCGCGGTGCGCCTGGAACAGCTCGGTGCGCTCACGCTGCGCGAGGGTCCGCTCCGCGACGCATCGCCGGCGCTGGTGACGGCCGCGCTGGTAGACGCCGTGCGCGCCTCATCGCTGCGCCTGCTCCCGTGGCGCGACAGCGCCACACAGTTGCGCGCCCGCCTGGCCTTCGTGCACGCGCACGATCCGGTTTGGCCCGGCGTCAGCGACGCCGACCTGCTCGATTCGCTCGACGACTGGCTGGTCCCGCACCTCGAGGGACTGCGCAAGGGGAGCGACCTGCAGTCGCTCGACCTGCACACGTTGCTGCTCGGGCGCCTGACGTGGCAGCAGCGCAGCGCCCTCGACACCCTCGCCCCGAGCCACCTCATCGTCCCGACCGGGAGCCGACTCGCCGTCGATTACTCGGACCCCGGCAGTCCTGCCCTGGCAGTTCGCCTGCAGGAGATGTTTGGCTGCGGCGAGACCCCGACGGTGCTGGGTGGGCGCGTCGCCGTCACGTTGCAGCTCCTCTCACCCGCCCGCCGTCCCGTGCAGGTCACGCGAGATCTCGCCGGTTTCTGGCGCAGTTCGTACAAGGACGTGCAGAAGGAGATGAAAGGGCGATATCCGCGGCATCCGTGGCCGGATGAGCCGTGGAAGGCGGAGCCGACTCGGCGAGT
>Ga0154020_10001822_pt1 | contig 26071 bp, 20 predicted proteins | sample Klosneuvirus_201_FD_109709 | JGI IMG/M metagenome (GOLD analysis project Ga0154020, IMG submission 109709) | Active sludge microbial communities from wastewater, Klosterneuburg, Austria - Klosneuvirus_20160825_MG | ecosystem: Engineered > WWTP > Aerobic digester > Activated sludge | place...
TCGACGCCTGAGGCAAGCGCCGCAGGCGGCTCGAAGCGCAGGTCCCCTTGCGCGAGGTGCGCATCGGCGGCGGCGATGTAGGGCGGATTGGAGACAATCATTTCGAACATCCGCGAACCCAGGGCCGCGCACCAGTCACCCTCGGCAAACTCGACATTGTCGATGCCCAGCCGCCGTGCGTTGGCGGTGGCAACGGCCAAAGCGGCACGGCTGGCATCGGTAGCCAGCACGCGCGCATGCGGGCGATCACCGGCAATGGCAAGCGCGATGGCACCCGAACCGGTGCCCAAGTCGGCAATGCGGAATCCGACACCCAGCGGGATGCGCGCCAGCGCAAGCTCGACCAGCAGTTCGGTTTCTGCGCGCGGGATCAGCACGTCCGGCGTCACCAGCAGATCGAGTGTCCAGAAGCCGCGGTGACCGACCAGGTAAGCGATCGGCTCGCCACGCTGGCGTTCCTTCATCAGCTCATTGTATCGATCAACTTGTGCCTGATCGGGAACGAAATCGGCGTGCGTGAACAACCATGCGCGCTCGCGCTGCAGCACATGGCCGAGCAGGATCTCGGCCTCGTGCCGAGCTTCGACATCGCCGCGTGCCGCCGCCGCGTGCAGCAATTCGCGAACGCTCACCATCACTCCACCGGAGGCGGCGGTGCCGGCATATCGATCGCCACGGGCCGCTCGACCCGCCAGGTTCGCCAGTAGCCATCGCGCATCCACGCAGCAAAACCGTTGCGCACCCAGCCGACCACGGCCCAGGCCAGCCACAATGCCCAGAACAACATGATCACGTTGTAAACCCACAGCGGCAGCGAAATCACACTCGCCACCGGCAAGGCATCGCTGCTGCGATCGGCAAACCATTGCAGGTGGTTGGCCCAAGAACCATTGCCGCGCACGACCATGTCCGGGCTGCCGAGCAAACCGTTGCGGATGCTCTCGAACAGGCAGACCAGGGCAATCACGGTCAACAGTGCCAGGCCGAGTTGAACAAGGTTGAATTTCCAGTTGCTGGCGGCTGCGTTGCGCGCGCGCCAGTCAAGGGCAAACAACCAGCCGACGACGACCAGCAAGGCCAGCCACGAGAACGTCGAAAAACCCAGCACGAGCAACAACCAGTGGTGGAAGCGCAGCGCGGCCTTGCGCCAGCGCGAAAGCAACCAGGCCAGCACAATCGCAACCAGCAGTTCGCCCCAGAACAGGACGGCCGGGCCGACGGCCGGTCCGAATGCAGCGAGCAGCCAGCGGTCATTCGGCAGGTTGACCGCCAGGTTGATGTTGGCTGCCGGCAATCCCGGCACAACTACCGGCGTGTCGATTCGGATTGACATTTCCGCATTTTCTCTAAAACGTACTTCGTAATTCTGCACTCCGGGAGCGATCGGCAAACTCAATTTTCCATCCATCGTCCGCGCGCCGATCGTCGCACCATCGCGACTGACACCGAGCAATTCGGCCTCTTTCGGCAGCACGATGACTTGCTCGCCACCCTGGCTGGCGCGCAGAGCGAAGCGCAAGGTGTGCGTGCGTGCGCGCAGGCCGAAATCGCTGGCAAGGTCGAGCGAATCGATCGCCCGCGTCGCGCCATCCGCCGCAACGGGTTTGGTCACGCGCAAGGTCAGCGTTTCGCCGGGCAAGGGATGGAACTCGAACTCATGGTAGTCGCTGCCCTCGGCAGGATCCGTGGCGGCGCTCTCGGGCACGCCGCTGAATTCGACGTGCCAGGTCGGACTGACGAGGATCTTCCAGACTTCGGCGTGACTGCCGAGATCCGGCGCGGTCAGGCTCAGCGTATCGGACTTGTCGAGCGTGCTGCTCCAGTTCGCCTGATCCTCGCCATCGGCCATGCCGATCGTCAACCTGCCATCGCGCACCTTGAGGCCGGGCGTCGACACGTGCTCACCGGCGATTGTTTGCAGATCGACCGTGAAACCGCCTTCGCTGGGGGCGAGGCGCTCGACCGCGTTCTCGATGCCCCAGTCCAGATCGAGGCTGATCGATCGCTCGACACGCACATACGGCGGAAAGCGTTGCTCGCTGGCAACCACGCTGGAATCGGCATTCGTGCGCGCACGCACGAGGGTCAGGGTATCGGTCAGCAGGCGCGCATCGGCGATGCCGCTGGCTTGCCAGGCCTCGCCCGAAAAGCGCAGCTGTTCCGGCCTCATCGGAAACGCAACCGCGATGCGATCGCCGCTGATTGCAAAGTTCAACTCGACGCGGTGCACGCCGCGATTGAGGGCGATCCAGGACTTGCCCGCACTGAGGACGACACCTTCGCTGGCTGCGCCATCAATCGTGATCGAGCGCGCCGACAGCACCTTGTCATCGGTCGGAATCGGCACCGCCATGCGGGCGAGGGTATGCACTTCCAGTGCGACCTTGAGGTTTTCGCCAATCACGGAAACTTCCGCGTTGGCAAGATTGGCACATTGCGGCACACACTCCGGCGCTTCGGTCAGGCGTGCCTGCAATTGCTGGAGCATGTTGTCGGATGGGTAATCCGTCGCCTGCGCGAGCGGCAACCCGAGCATCGCCAAGCCAAACAGCATCAGCCCGGCCAGTGCTTTCGCCCTGCCCGCAGGCCGACGCCAGGGCGTGTCGCGAACGATGCGCCAGAGCAACACGCCAAGCACCCCGACCAGGATCACGCGCAACAGGCGCAGCATCCACGGCGAGGCAATCACCAGGCGCACCTCCTGATCGGGCAGCACCGGCCCGCTCCAGCTCAACTGATAGCGACTGCCAACCTGCCAGCCCGGCTCGCCGCCACCAGTCTGCACGACGGTCGACTGGCTGTACTGTCTGATCAGGTCGGACTTCCTGATGCGCGAGCCGGTGACAACAATGGACTCCAGCTTCTCGCTATCCGACTGGGAATATTCCGCAGCCGGAGCAGACGCTGGCGCTGGCGGTGGTGGCGGCGCCATCACCGGCTGGTTGGTCACTATGCTTTTGCGTCTCTCCGCGAACATGCCGTTGTCGAAAGCAGGCGCGTCGAATCCACTTGTGGTACCCGCCTCAAGCTGCGGATACAGGGCCATGCGCAACTGGCTGGCCGCGAACGGCACGGCGAAGATCAGCAAAAGGATGACCGCTGCCGCGCGCAACCAGCGCGCTGCCGTTGCCAGGCGACCATTCGGCAAGGCACGGGCGATCAGGGCCAGCGCGAAAACCGCCAGCAGGGTCCACAACGGCGCGCCACCTTCCTGATATCCGAGCAGGAGGAAGACGACGGTTGTTGCCGCCCCGATCCAGCCAAACAGGCGTGCGCCAAGCAGGACGATGATGGCAGCCAGAAATACATCGAGCAGGGTCCAACGCGACATCCAGCTGCCGCTGGCCTGATCGCTGCCGGGGGCGGCAATCAGGCGATAGCCATAGGGTAAATGCAAGGTGGTCGAGACCTGATCGAAGGTCTGCTGCCAACCGCTGACCGGCATGGCTCCCTGGGCTGGATCGATACGCAGGCCGGCGCTGAGGTTGACCTGAGGCGTACGCCATTCGACACCGCTCATGGCCGACGCGGCCCCGCGGGTGATCAGCAAGGCACCGTCGTCACCATTGCTGCCGGCGGCATTGGCGCGCTGCAAGGTGAACGGCGGGGCCAGATCGAAGCGCCAGCCGCTCAGCATCTGCCCGTTGATGCGATCTCGCGCAAACCAGCCTGCCCCGGAAAAATCCAGCCAGGCCTCGCGCTGCAGAGTGAGACGATTGCCGAGCGCGTCATCGAGGCCGCGCGTGCGTTGCTCGATGTCGAGGCTGTCGCCATCGTTCATCGCGTAGGCCGGCAGGCCACTCCATTCATTCGGCACATCGGCCTGGCGCGGATCGACCTGAATCGCGCCGCTGATGCTGGTCACGCGCAGCGCCGGCACCGACTCGTAGCTCCAGATTTCCTGTTTCGCCCAATGCTCGGGAATGCGTGCGGTCAATTTTCCGATCGGCGCGAAAGCGCGTGCGGTCAGGGTGATGGTGTCGTCACCCGGCTGCACCTGCACATGCAGGCGGCCCTCGTCATCCAGCCGCACCGCCCAGCTTTCGCTGTCGAGAGCAAGCGGCACGAATCCTTCCGGCAAGGCCGGGCCGAATACCTCCTCGCGCGCCTGGCCGGAGGCGTAGATGCGCAGTTCGGTGGTCAACTCGCCGGGAATGTCATCGCGAAACATTCGGAACACGCGCAGCTCGACACTGTCGGCTTCAATGGCCGTGGCCGCGCCGCGACCGAGCGTGAGTTCATTGCCGGAACGCTGCAATGGCGCCACCGGTTTGCCATCAACAACCAGCGCGACCAGTGCCACCGAGCTCGGCACCTGCAAGGTCTGCGGGCGCTCGGACCAGGCCATGCGTGCGCGCAGTTCGTGCTCGCCCACGCCCAGCCAGACATTCGGTCCGCCACGATCGACCACCGGCAGCGCCTTGCCATCGACACTGACCTGCTGTGGCCAATGCTCCTGGCTGCCGGGCAAGGGCACCCAGCCCTCGACCTCGACCTGCCAACGCTGACTGATCGATGCACCCTTTGCATCTGCATCGATGCGCAACACGCCGGGCCAGGCGCAGATGAAGTCAGCCGGTGCCTGGCCCTGGTTGCCGGCCAGCAAGGGACAGGCGCGGAACTCCTGGTCCTTGAGCACCCAGCCCCGCCAGGCATCGAGATCAAGCGGAATGGCCGGCGCGGCCGCATGGCCCAGGCCCGCAATCGTCATCGCCAGCAACAGGATCAGTCCACGCATGAGCAACTCCCTCCAGGCATGCAGCATTCTTGTGCAACGACAACGGTCGCTCGACGGGGTTGCCGGTTGTTGCGCGTGTCGCGCTCAGTGCGTGACCAGGCGCCAGGCTTGTTCGAGACAGGCAAGGATGAAACCGGTCAGGAAAAACAGATAGCTGTAGCGCAGATAACGGTACTTGTGATGCGAGAGGTAAGTGCCGAGCGAATAGATGTCGGCGGCCCAGGTCTTGTACGGCGTGCCGTCCGGCATCAGCACCTTGTTGATCTCGGCCAGGTAGCGCTCGCGTGGAAGCTCCGCGAAATGGCCGAAGAACAGGATGTTGAAATGCGCCGGCAACGCGTCATCCTTGAGGCGGATCGGCCGGTATTTCGGCAACACGGCGAGAATGGCCAGGAGCAGCGCGACCAGGGTGAAACTTGCCAGGATGAGTACCGAAATGCGCAGTTCCGGATCGGTCAGGCGACCCAGCGAGAGGGTCAGCACGATCGAGGACACGGTGATGATGATGTTGGCCTTGGTATCGGCCATTGCCGACAACTGCACATGATGCTGCTGGGCCGTGCGCAGGACATTGTCGGCGGTGTTGCGTTCCGGAATCTGGGCGTAGGTCAGCGGCGGTCGCGGTTGGTCACTCATCAGGGGGAGTTCCGTGGCGGAGGCGGCAGCATCTTAACCCGGACAATTTGACGTGCGGGGAGTGGGCCGCGACGAGGAACCCTGGCTGCCCGCTGCACCCATGCATTCGTCATCCCTGCGGGACAAATCAACTACCGGGAGTGGCAATCCGGAATCACAAAAAAAGGCCTGCATTCCTCCCTGGAATGCAGGCCGTTCCCGCGCTGGATTCAGGCTGCGACGTCAACTTGTTCGCTGGCGACCGCGTCCGCTGCACCCTTGGCTGCGGCGTCTGCTTGTTCGCTGGCGACCGCGACTGCGTGGATGACGGCGGCAATGCGTGCTGCGCTCTGAATCGTCAGTACCGGAACCTCGTGCTTGCGCAGGGTCTTCTCGTGGGATTCCAGGCACATGCCGCAGCCGTTGATGGCCGACACGGCCAGCGAGGCCAGTTCGAAATCGACCTTCTCGCAGCCGGGATTGGCCATCACGTTCATGCGCAGGTTTGCACGCAGCTTGCCGTATTCGGCGTCGCCGACGAGGTGGTTGAAGCGGTAATAGATGTTGTTCATGCCCATGATCGCGGCAGCGGCGCGCGCCGCATTGGCTTCGGCCTCGCTCAGCGTATCGGCAAAATGCCGGTTCACGGCCGCGGTCAGCGGCGCGTGGCGCGAGGCGATCGCGCTGGCCAGGGCGATGATTCCGATCTGTCGGGCATTGAGGCCGGGCGCACCGGTTTCGCTCAGTACCGAATCGAGGTTGAGGCGCAAGTCCTTGGCGTAATCGGGCAGGCGCGTCTTCAGTTCATTGAGATTCATGCGTTTCTCCTGTGTGCATCGGCAGCCGCGATTGGCCGGCCGAAGTCGGATCAAGTCCTGGGTGTGAAAAAAGGGGGCGACGGGTTCGGGGAGGAACCCGCCGCCCGGGACGACGTCGAGGGGAGGGGAGGTACGACGCCGTCCTGACTGTCGGGTGACGGGTCGGCCTGGCCGCACCGCATCACCCTGGAGAACGTTCACCTGATGTAGGGATGGCTTTCCCGATCTCAAGTGCCGTGACAATTCGTCACGAAGGCTTTCTCGGCGATGGATCAGGCAGCCTTGAGCACGTCGTCGCCCTTGTTCCAGTTGCACGGGCAGAGTTCATCGGTCTGCAGGGCATCGAGAACGCGCAGGACTTCCTGCGGGTTGCGCCCGACGCTGCCGGCGGTGACGTAGGCAAACTGGATCACGCCTTCCGGATCGACCAGGAACGTCGCGCGCTTGGCCACGCCTTCTTCCTCATCGAGGATGCCAAGTGCCGTGGTCAGGCGCTTGGCCGTATCCGCCAGCATCGGGAACGGCAGGTCGTGGAGGTCCTTGTGATCCTTGCGCCAGGCCAGGTGCACGAACTCGCTGTCCGTGCTGGCCGCAAGCACCTGGGTGTCACGGTCGGCAAACTGGCTGTTCAGGTCGCCAAAGCCCTTTATCTCGGTCGGACAGACAAAGGTGAAATCCTTCGGGTAGAAAAACACCAGCAGCCACTTGCCGGCATAGGTCTTGTTGTTGATGTTGGCAAACGCCTTTTCCACGCTTTCGGTGGAAACGGTGGCCTTGAGGTTGAATTCCGGGAACTTGTCGCCGACGGTCAGCATGGGTATCTCCTTGCGGGGTTGGGGAATCGAGGGACTGGCCAAGGCCACTCCATGCCGGGCATTCTGGCAGGCGGCTTTCAATCAATCCAATTGATTGTTACCATGCTTTCGATAGCCATGACCAATCGAATAAAGTCTCGATGAATCTTCGTGATCTCAAATATCTGGTCGCTCTCGCCGAGCACAAGCACTTTGGCCGCGCTGCCGAGGCGGCGTTTGTCAGCCAGCCGACCTTGTCGACGCAGATCATGAAGCTGGAAGAGGAACTGGGCGTTGCCCTGGTCGAGCGCACGCCACGCAAGGTGCTGCTGACCGAGGTTGGCCGCGAGATCGTGCAGCGCGCGCGCGACGTGCTCAACGAGGTCGAGCAGATCCGCCTGATCGCGCGGCGCACGCTTGATCCGGAATCGGGCACGCTGCGACTGGGCATCTTCCCGACCCTGGGTCCTTACTTGCTGCCGCACGTCATCCCGCGGATCCGCGAGCGCTTTCCGCGCCTGGAACTGCTGCTGGTCGAGGAAAAGACCGAAGTCATCCTGCGCCAGCTGCGCGAGGGCCGCATCGATGCCGGCATCCTTGCCCTGCCCGTGCACGACCAGCAACTGCATGTCGAAAAGCTGTTCGATGAACCCTTCGTGCTGGCGGTTCCGGAGGACAATCCGCTGGCCCGGCACCGCTCCATCAAGCTCGATGACCTGGCCGACCAGAACCTGCTCCTGCTCGAAGACGGCCACTGCCTGCGTGACCAGGCGCTCGAGGTGTGCCAACTGGCCGGTGCGGGCGAGAGAAGCGGGTTTCGCGCGACAAGTCTTGAAACATTGCGGCAGATGGTCGCCGCCAACGTCGGCATCACCTTGCTGCCGGTGCTGGCGGTGAAGCCGCCGGTTGCCCGCGTCGAGCACGTGCGCCTGGTCGAATTTCTCGGGCGTCCACCGGCCCGGCACATCGCCATGCTCTGGCGCAAGAGCTCGGCAATGCACGGTTTCCTTGGCGACTTTGCCGAATTGTTCCGACAATTGCCGGATGGCCTGCTCGATCCGGGAATCGACCCGACCTGACCGCCTGTTGACGCCAGTGCCTGATGATTGAGCTTGCCCCCTCGATCAGCTAGCGTTGGCGCTCCATTTTTCACCAATCGCTTGACCATTCCAGGAACCAACGTGAACGACAACGCCCCCGCCATCGTGATTTCGAGTCTCGACCTCCAGCGCATCGAGGAACTCCTTGAGCAGCCGCCGCATCGAGACTCGCCGGGCAGCGCATCCCTGCGTGCCGAGCTGGCGCGTGCAAATGTGCTGGATCCGGCTGAAATGCCGGGCGATGTGATCACCATGAATTCGGTGGCGACCTTCGTCGACGAGACCAGTGGCGAATCGCGTGAAATCAGCCTGGTCTATCCGCGCGACGCCGATACGGCGGCGAACAAGATTTCGGTGCTGGCACCGGTCGGCAGCGCCATGCTCGGGCTGCGCGTCGGCCAGTCGATCGACTGGAAGGTTCCGGGTGGGCGCAGCCTGCGCCTGCGCGTCACCGGCATCTCTTTCCAGCCCGAGGCCAGCGGCCAGTTCCACCGCTGAATCCGCGAGGAACCCATCGAGCACGTCAATCGATCTGATCGAAGCAATCAATTTCCAGCAGAATGGTCGCGGTGCTAGGGTTCCTGAATCGAGCCGCAACCACGGCCGATCCCATCTCCAGCCGCATGCCAAGAGGTGAACCACCATGAGCAATCTGAAAGGCTCGCGTACCGAAGCAAACCTGAAAGCCGCGTTTGCCGGCGAATCCCAGGCCAATCGCCGTTACCTGTATTTCGCGCAGAAGGCCGATGTCGAAGGCCGCAACGATGTCGCGGCGGTGTTCCGCTCGACCGCCGAGGGCGAGACCGGCCATGCCCATGGCCATCTCGAATACCTCGAGAAGGTCGGCGATCCGGCGACCGGGCTGCCCTTCGGCGACACGGTCAGCAACCTGAAATCGGCGATTGCCGGTGAAACCCACGAGTACACGGACATGTATCCGGGCATGGCCAAGGCCGCGCGGGAGGAAGGTTTCGAGGAAATCGCCGACTGGTTCGAGACCCTGGCCAAGGCCGAGCGCTCGCACGCCAACCGCTTCACCCGGGCACTGAGTGAAGTCAACACCTGATCGACCTGCCTGATCGCAACCTGCGGCAACGGGTTGCGATCGGCACCATCGAGAACGCGCGTCTGGCCAACCGGCGCGCTCCCCGCAGCTTCGGTGCGACTGCAAGGAATCCCATGGCCAACGAATCCGCAGGTCCGCGCGAAGGCAGCCTCGATGCACCGACGCGTCATCCGCTGGACTGGAAGAACCCCGAGTTCTACGACCAGGCGGCCCTCGACAAGGAACTCGAACGCGTCTTCGACATCTGCCATGGCTGTCGTCGCTGCGTCAGCCTTTGCCATGCTTTCCCGACGCTCTTCGACCTGGTCGATGAATCACCGACCATGGAAGTCGATGGCGTCGCCAAGGCGGATTACGCCAAGGTGGTCGATCATTGCTACCTGTGCGACCTGTGCTATCAGACCAAGTGCCCGTATGTTCCGCCGCATGAGTGGAACGTGGATTTTCCGCATCTGATGTTGCGCGCCAAGGCGGTAAAGCATCGCAATGGCGAAACCGGCATGGCGGCAAAGCTGCTGTCCAGCACGACCACGGTTGGCCAGCTCGCTTCGATTCCGCTGGTGGTCAACGTGGTCAATGCCGCGAACCGGGCCCGGTCGACGCGCGTCCTGCTTGAAAAGGCCCTCGGCGTCGATCGTGAGGCACGCGTGCCCGAATATCACGCCGACAGCGCACGCCGGCGCCTGCGCGATTTCGATGGCCATGCCAACACGATCAGCGCCGCCGGACGCACGCGCGGCAAGGTCGCCCTGTTTGCGACGTGCTACTGCAATTATTCCTATCCGCAGGCGGTCGAGGATCTTGCCGCGATCCTGCGCCACAACGCCATCGCCGTGAAACTCGTCGAGCGCGAAGTCTGCTGCGGCATGCCCAAGCTCGAGCATGGCGACCTGCAAACCGTCGCGCGCTACAAGGAGAAAAACATCCCGGTGCTCGCCGCAGCCGTGCGCGACGGTTGGGACATCACCGCGGCAATCCCCTCCTGCGTGCTGATGTTCCGCCAGGAACTGCCGCTGATGTTTCCCGATGACGAGGACGTGCAACTGGTCAAGCGCCATCTGTTCGATCCGTTCGAATACCTCTGGCAACGCCATCAGGCGGGCCTGCTCGATCTCGAATTTGCCAATCCGCTCGGCAAGATCGCCTATCACGCGCCCTGCCACCAGCGGGTGCAGAACATCGGTCCGAAAACCCGCGACGTGCTCAAGCTCGTCGCCGGCACCGAGATCGAGATGATTGAACGCTGCTCGGGCCATGACGGCACCTATGGCGTGAAGAAAGTCAGCTATGCCATCTCGCGCAAGATCGCCAAGCCGGTCGAAACCCGGGTCAAGCAAGCAGAGGCCGCGCACTTCGCCAGTGATTGTCCGATGGCCGCCGCGCATGTTGCGCACGGCATCGGCGACAACCCGCGCGCGGAAAGTCCAATCTCGCTGCTGCGCCACGCCTACGGAATCTGACCATGCAGAAGCTGACCCGGGCCGACTTGTACCGCCTCGAAGACTATGCCGCCGCGCGCCCCGCGTTCCGGGCGCAGGTCCTTGCCCACAAGCGCAACCGCAAGGTCGCACTGGGCGCGCACATCAGTCTGCTTTTCGAGGATCGGCTGACCGTGCAGTACCAGATCCAGGAGATGCTGCGCATCGAGCGCATCTTCGAAGCCGCGCCGATCAACGAGGAACTCGATGCCTACAACCCGCTGATCCCGGACGGCAGCAACCTCAAGGCGACCATGCTCATCGAGTTCGACGATGTCGAGCGGCGCAAGCTCGAACTGGAAAGGATGTTGCGGATCGAAGACCAGCTCACGGCAACGGTCGCCGGTTATCCGCCGGTCAAGGCGATTGCCGACGAGGACATGGATCGCAGCAACGAAACCAAGACTTCAGCCGTGCATTTTCTGCGCTTCGAGTTCAGTCGCGAGATGATCGCCGCGCTGCGTGCCGGAGCCGCCTTGCACTTTGCGAGCACGCATCCGCATTGCCTCGAACAAACCGACGTCACGGGCGAAACGCGTTCCGCCCTGCTCGCCGATTTCGATTGAGCGCATTGACAGGCTTTCAAGCGGCCGAGGATGCGCGCCGCGGGATCGCCGCGGCAACGCGGTCAAGCGCGGCCTGGATGTCGCCAAGCAGATCCGCCTGGTCCTCGATGCCAACAGAAATACGCAACAGGCCATCGGCAATACCGGCGCGACGCCGTGCCTCGGCGGACATCGCGGCGTGGGTCATGCCGGCCGGATGGCAGATCAGGCTCTCCACCCCGCCGAGTGATTCGGCCAGGGTGAAAAATTCGAGGCCCTCGACGAATATCCGCGCCGCCGCTTCACCACCTTCCAGCTCGAAACTGAGCATGGCGCCAAACCCGGATTGCTGGCGCCTGGCCAGGGCATGGCCCGGATGGCTCTGCAAGCCAGGGTAGTGCACCACGCGCGTGGCGACATGGCGATCGAGCAGGTCGGCCAAGGCGCGTGCATTCGCCTCGTGCACGGTCAGGCGTGCCTTCAAGGTGCGCAGGCCGCGCAGGGTCAGGTAGCTGTCGAAGGGTGCACCGGCAACGCCCAGGCAGTTGCACCACCAGGCCAGCTTCTCGCCCAGCGCCGCCTCGCGCCAAAGCACGGCACCGCCGACGACATCGGAATGGCCATTGATGTACTTGGTTGTCGAGTGCACGACGATGTCGGCATGGAAATCGAACGGTCGCTGCAGGATCGGCGAGAGAAAGGTGTTGTCGACCACTGCCAGCGCACCGACCGCATGCGCCGATTCGACAATGTGGCGGATATCGACAATGCGCAACAATGGATTCGACGGCGTCTCGATCCACACCAGCCTGGGCTTTTCGGCGAGCGCGGCGGCCAGGGCCAGGGGATCGTGGAAATCGATGAAGGCCACGCGATAAAGACCACGACTGGCCTGCGCGTCGAACAGGCGCCAGGTTCCGCCGTAGCAATCGTGCGGGGCAACCAGCAGATCGCCGGGTTCGAGCAGGGCGGCGACCAGGGTGATCGCGGCCATGCCGGTTGCCGTGACCACGGCGCCGGCAGCGCCTTCGAGATCGGCCAAGGCGCCGGCCAGCGTGTCGCGGGTCGGATTGCCCGAACGCGAGTAATCGTAGCGACGTTTCTCGCCGAAGCCGGCAAAGCTGAAATTGGTCGACAAGACCAGTGGCGGCATCACCGCGCCAAAGCTCGGATCACGATCGACGCCGGCGCGCACGGCACGGGTGGCGGGATTGGAGCTGCTCATGCGTCGATCTCCGTGGCAAGGCTGGCTTCCAGGATGGCCGCAATCGCGCTCTCCTCCTTGATGAAGGCATCGTGGCCGTAGGCTGACGAGACCCTCGCCAGGCGGGCGTGGCTACCGATGCCGCTGACGAAATCCCGCGCCAGGGAAACCGGCACGAGCAGATCCTCGTCGATGGCAACCACCATGGTCCGAGCGCGGATCGCGGCAGGCTCGCACTGGTGATGATCGAGCGAGCGCGTCAGGCAGAGGAAACTTGCCGCACTGAAGCGGGAAACAAAACGCTCGCCATGCACGGCCAGCCAGCGCAGCACGCCGCTGGATGGGTCGGACTCGCCGAAGCGGCATTCCAGTTCGGCCGGCGTGCGATAGCCGAGCACGGCCAACTGCCGCGCCCGCGCCAGGGCGCTGCGCCGATCCTGCGGCGTGCGCGCCGACTCGACCCCGGCACGCTGCAAGGTGCGCAATGCCAAGGCCCACGGACTCGCCCGATGCGCGGCGCCAATCACGACCAGCCGCGCCAGGCGGCTGCCAAGCAGGCTGGCCAGGTGCTGGGCCACGCAACCGCCGTAGGAGGAGCCGATCACGGCATCGACCTGGGCGAGGCCAAGATGATTGAGCAGGAGCAGGATCGCATGCGCCTGATCCAGGCTGTCGACCGGTACGAATTCCTCGTCGTTGCGCGGGCCGCTGGAAGCATCGGAACCGCCGATCCAGTCGATCGATATCAGGCGTAGATGGCGCGGGTCCAGCGCCCGGCCCGGGCCACACTGCGCGGCCCACCAGCCAGCCAGGTCGCGACTGGCCGAAATGCCGCCAAGGACGATGACCAACGGCGCATGCTGCGCGCCCCAGGATTGCCAGGCCAATGCGCCATTGTCGAGTTTCAGGCCACAGGCGAGGCTGAATCCGCGCAACGGCAAGACGCCGCGCAAGGGGGAAGGACAAGTGTCCTCGACAAGCTGTTTGCTGATTGGTATCGCCGTCATGACGCCCTCTGCCGTTGCGTACAGGGAGCGGCGACGCTCCGCAGGGCGGAACGCAGCTCATCTCCCGGGATCATTCCCGCTGGAGTTGGCACCGTCAGCGCATGCTGTGGTTGCCTCGGCATCAAAGGGCCAGTCCCTCCGCCGATCTCGATGAACGACGCCGACTCTACACATCATGAAATTGGACGTCAAGACGTATGGACGTCTATTTGTATCCATCAATCGAAGACGATGACGGAATGCAGTGGCGCCGATTCGCGCCAACGCGCGCGACCACCCAGCGCGGCAATCTCGATCAGCAGCGCGGCACCGACGATTTCCGCGCCGGCCATGGAAACCAGGCGGGTCGCAGCCTCCAGGGTGCCGCCGGTAGCCAGCACGTCGTCGACGAGCAGGACGCGCTGGCCCGGACTGACGGCATCGGCATGCATCTCCAGGCGATCACTGCCGTATTCGAGCAGGTAGTCGGTGCCGATCGATTGCGCCGGCAACTTGCCCGGTTTGCGCAGCGGCACGAATCCACTGCCCAGCGCGATGGCCGCGGCCGCGCCAAAGATGAATCCGCGCGCCTCGATGGCGCAGACGCAGGAAACCTGCAGATCGCGGAACGGCCGTACCAGTTGCGTGATCGATTCGGCAAATGCCGCGCCATTGCCCAACAGCGGAGTCAGATCCTTGAAGCCGATTCCGGGCTTCGGGAAATCCGCCACGTCACGGATCCATTGACCGAGATTCATGCGCCTCCCGAATTGCGCTGCATTGGGATGACTGACCGGCTCAGGGCGTCGCCGCACCGGGCAGGTCGAAAAAACGACCATCCGAAGGATCCACCTCGGCGCTCAGCGCCTGGTCGATCTCCTCCACAATCGGCCGCGCGCGCTCGATGTCGATATCGGCGACCATGACGCTGACCAGGCCATTGACCGGCAATTCACCGGCCGCCCCGGTCAGGAAAGCGCCATTGACGAAGGCCATCACGCCCACGCTTTCCAGCGCCATCCGGACCAGGTTGGCATCGATGATGGAAGCGGCGCGATAGACAATGTGCATTCCCGCCAACCTTTGTACGCGATGCCCCATGGTACCCGCGAATGCGCTGGATCCTGAGCGCCACTCGAACCGTTCCGCGCAAGGGCTTGAAAAATCTGCGTGAAGTCGCGGTATGATCGGGCAGCTTTCGCTCGGCGGGGGGCGATACGGAAGCGACAAGGGGAAACACGCAGTCAGGAAGATCTGCGCATGGCGCCGAGGGACAGCCTTGTTGACGATCCGCAGGATTCCCGATTTGAATGACCAGGGCATGATGGGCGATGCGTTCGCCGAGCGAATCCGCGAATGCGTGCTTGAGCTGCTGATCGCGCGCGGTCCTGGCCGCACGATCTGCGTCAGCGAAGCCGCACAGACGCTGGCAACCCGCAGCGGCTATCACTGGCACGACCTCATGCGCCCAGTCCGCACAATCTCCGCTCAACTGGCCGACTCCGGCACGATCGAAGCCTTGCAGCAGGAGGAAATCGTCGACATCCGAGTCGCCCGCGGCCCGGTACGCCTGCGCCTGCGCGCCCTGCCCGGACAGCGCAGCGCCCAGGTGGGCTGACCGCGGGATGACCCGCCTTCCGGCTGTTGAAAGCCGCAATTCGGATATCGATTGCCGCAAGAATGATTGATCCTGCGTCGGCAGAGTCCGCGCTTTTCCTGGCACCGCTCCCGGGACAATTGACCACGTCCCGCGGCGGCGTGGCCCGTGCGATGGGGGACATTTGCATGCGCATCAAGGATTGGCGGAGGCTTCGAATGCGCGAGGAATGCGGATCGGGCAGGACCATGCGAATCCGGATCGAAACCGCGTGGTGACCGCTTGGCGCCTGCCCTGGCTGCGTTGGCTGCCGTTGCTGTTGCCGGCCCTGCTGGCGTTCGCCGCCCTGCTGCCGCTGTTGCAGGCCGGCTACGTCGCGGACGACTGGGCCATACTGGCGCTGGTGCGGCACGGTGCGTCGCCGTTCGAGTATTACTTCGCCGATCACACCGCGACCTATTCCTATCGCCCCAACGGCATGCTGGTCTGGTATCTGGTCGCCGCCGCCTTTGGCGATGCGGCGCTCCCGCAATACTTCGTGCAGATCGCCCTCCACGCGCTGAACGCGGCCCTGCTTGCGCTATTGCTGCTGCGCCTCGACTGCACGCGCTGGACGGCGCTGTTGATCGGCAGCGTGTTTGCCCTGCATCCGGCGGCAGTGGCGACGGCAGCCTGGTTGGCGGATCGCTTCGATCTGCTCGCCGTCAACGGCTGCCTGTTGCTCCTGCTCGCCGTGCACGTCTGGATTCGCCGGGGTTCGGCGTCCACCGTGTGCGCCATCGCGCTGGCCGCAGCGTGGGCCATCGGGGCCAAGGAAACCGCCATCGTTGTGCTGCCGGTCGCGCTAGCCTGGCTCCTGCTCGGACGACGTCCGCACAGGTTGATGCCCATGCTCGCGGCGACCTTGCCGTTCCTTGCCGCACTGGGGCTGCGCTGGTGGATTTTCGGCGGCTCCGGTCTCGACAAGGTTGCGGGCGACCCACTGCGGGCGCTGCAACTCGTCTGCGGCATCGGCTACTGGCTGTGGCGATTGCCGGAGGCCCTGCTGCGCATGCCGCCCCTGGCGATGACGACACTGCTGGGTGGGTCAATCCTGCTGTTCCTCATCCTCTGCAACGCTCGTCAATTCCGGCGTGCCCTGCAGCATCGGCACGCCGCACACGGCTTGAACGCCTGCCTGCTCCCGATGGCGGGCGTGGCCCTGCTGCTGTTGCCAGCACTGCCGCAGGCACCGATCAGTGCCCTGGTTCTGGGTGGCGGCGATCCGCTGGCGTTCGCGGTCAATCACCGCTTCTACTATCTGGCCCTGATCGGCCTGGGTCTGTGTCTGGCACCGATCCTGAACCGGCTCGCCGAGATTGGCTGGCATCGGTCGCTTGTCGTCGCGACCGCAGTGCTGGCAATCGCCTGGCTGGTTGGTGACTGGCGTCATGCCACGCAACTGCGACAGTCCAGCGCCAGCCCTGGCCGCATGCAGCTGGTCGGGGCCATCGCCGATGCAGCGCGCGCGCGCACGACGAAGCCAGGTTGCCTGATCTACCTGGACAGCCTGCCGTCGGGGAATTCCGATGTGCACGCCTTCATCGACCTGGTGGCAAAGAGCCAACTCGATCCGGAAAGCGAGGCGATGTCCTGCATCGTGCTCGGCAATGCGCCAGCCACCTTTGCCCTGGTCGCCGACACGGCGGAGTCAGCGCCCCTTGTCGCGCGCATTCCGCTGCGCCAACTCGACGGCGCTCGCCTCGCGCCGCGACCGGTCATGAACGGTCGCCTCCGGCTCATCTTCCCCGACGCCATCAGCCCCGGGCAGGTCGATGCCTTGCCCAATGCCATCCTGCTGCGCTGGAACGGCCATGCCTTCGACCTGATCGGCGCGCACCCGGCTCCTGCCGGGGAAAGGTAGCGCCCAGGTGGCAATGCAACGGCATCGGGATCGGCCAGCAATCGATGCAAGGCCGCATCGCTTTGTGCAATGACCACGCCGAACTCGGGCAACAGGCCACGAATGCGGGGGCAAGATCAGATGGGAACCACGCCCAACCACGCGGACAGCTGTCGACTCTGCTTTAAGGCAACGCTGATCAAGTGGCACAACCGTCATGGCGTTCAGAAGGTTCGCCAGTCGTGTTGGGTGGCGAAGTGAAGGCGGGTCGCCTTGGCGAGCCGCGCGGTGCGCATGTCGAGCCTTCTGAGCGCCACCTGCTTCCATGAAATCAATGGGCTAGGCGGCACCTGTCTGCGCGCAGCTCTTCGTTGCGCTGCCTTGAAGGACGGTCGGTCCATCTGCGTCAGCCGGCCGCGATCTGCACGCAGACAGGTGTCGTGGCGATCCGTGCCACTTGATCAGCGTTGCCTTAAACTTGCCGATTGACCCATTACCGCCCGGCGCGGCTTCATCGGCATGACTGAAACGACCACCCCGACCAATTTCATCCGCCAGATCGTCATCGCCGATCAGGCCAGCGGCAAGCATGCCGGAATCGTGCAGACGCGTTTTCCGCCGGAACCGAACGGCTACCTGCATCTCGGTCATGCCAAGAGCATCTGCCTGAATTTCGGCATTGCGCGTGATTTCGGCGGAACCTGCAATCTGCGTTTCGATGACACCAACCCCGCGCGCGAGGACATCGAGTATGTCGAGGCGATCCGCGAAGACGTGCGCTGGCTGGGTTTCGAGTGGGCCGAGCAGCGCCACGCCTCGGATTATTTCGAGGTGTTCTATCGCTGCGGGATCAAGCTGATCAAGGACGGCAAGGCCTTCGTCTGTGATCTCGATGCCGACGAGGTGCGCGAATATCGCGGCACGCTGACCGAGCCGGGGCGCAATTCACCGTTCCGCGAACGCTCGGTCGCCGAGAACCTCGACCTGTTCCAGCGCATGCGTGCCGGCGAGTTTGCCGATGGTGCGCGCACGCTGCGGGCGAAGATCGACATGGCCTCGGGCAACATCAACATGCGCGATCCGGCGATTTTCCGCATCCGCAAGACCAGCCACCAGAACACCGGCGATGCCTGGCCGATCTACCCGATGTACGACTACGCACACTGCATCTCCGACGCGGTCGAGGGCATCACGCATTCCCTGTGCACGCTGGAATTCGAGGATCACCGGCCGCTGTATGACTGGTGTCTCGACCAGATCGACCTGCCGGCCAATCCGCAACTTGCCGAATCGATCATCGCCGCCGGCTTGAGCTACACGCCACGCCGCCCGCAGCAGATCGAATTCGCCCGCGGCAATCTCGATTACACGGTGATGAGCAAACGCAAGCTCATGGCCCTGGTCCAGGACAGACTCGTCGATGGCTGGGACGATCCGCGCATGCCGACCCTGACCGGCGCACGCCGGCGTGGATTCCCGGCAGCCGCCATCCGCCTGTTCTGGGAACGCGCCGGCATCAGCAAGCAGAACTCGGTCATTGAATACGGCGTGCTCGAAGGCTGCGTGCGCGAAGTGCTCGATGGCACGGCGCCGCGGCGCATGGCCGTGATCAATCCGCTGAAGCTGACCCTGCTCAATTTGCCGACGGATCACGCCGAGACCCTGAATTTCCCGAATCACCCGAAGAATGACGTGTTCGGCCGCCGCGGCGTGCGTTTCTCGCCCGAGCTGTGGATCGAGCGTGATGATTTTCTCGAAGAGCCGGTCAAGGGTTTCCATCGCCTGATGCCCGGCACCGAGGTGCGCCTGCGCGGCGCCGGCATCATCCGCTGCGAGGAAGTGATCAAGGACGCGGCCGGCCAGATCATCGAGCTGCGTTGCTCGATCGATGCCGACAGCCGTCCCGGCTGCGCCGGTGCCGAGCGCAAGGTCAAGGGCACGATCCACTGGGTCGATGCACGCACGGCCATTGCCGCCGAGGTGCGCTTGTACGACCGCCTGTTCAATGTCGCCGATCCGGATGACGACAGCGACGGCAAGACCTACCGCGATCACCTGAACCAGGAATCACGACGCGTCATCCATGCCTGGCTTGAAGCCGACCTGGCCGAGGCCAGTGCCGAATCGACATGGCAGTTCGAGCGCCTTGGCTACTTCGTGGCCGATCGACATGACCACACATCGGCGCAGCCAGTGTTCAATCGCGTCGTCACCTTGCGCGACAACTGGACCAAGGCAGCCGGCCAGTGAGCACGTACGCTGCCATCGAACTGAGCTTGCCGGAGTGGATCGACGCCGAGATCGATTTCACGGTGCGTTACGCGGATGATGATGCACGCATGGCGCTCGCCATTGGCCTGGCCCGGCGCAATGTCGAGCTGGGCACGGGAGGTCCGTTTGGCGCGGCGATCCTGCGCAGCGATGGCGAGCTGATCGCGGTTGGCGTCAATCGCGTCGTGCCACAGCAATGCTCGGTTGCGCATGCCGAAATGTTGGCCTTCATGAGCGCGCAGAAGCGGATCGGGCGATTCCGCCTGAACGAGGATGGCGCACGCTACCTGCTTGCCACCAGCGCCCAGCCCTGCGCGATGTGCTACGGCGCGAGCTTCTGGGCGGGCATCGACGAACTGGTGATTGGTGCACGCGCCGAAGATGTGATGCAGCTCAGCGAGTTCGACGAAGGTCCCCTGCCCGCCGACTGGATCGGCGAACTCGAGAAGCGCGGCATCGCGGTCCGTCGCGATGTTCAGCGCCAGCCGGCGCGCGCGATCTTCGAGCTGTACCGCTCGCTGGCCGGGACAAGCTATTGAGCCATTGCGCCGAATCCACGCGACGGCCCGACCCGGCATGAACGCATCCGCGCGCAGCATCCTGGCCTATTGCCGACCCGGCTTCGAGAGCGAATGCGCGCAGGAACTCGCCGCCAGGGATGCCGAGTTGGCGACCGCCGGCTTCGCCCGCAGCCAGCGCGATAGTGGATTTGTTGAATTCGTCTTCCCCGATCCGGCCGCGCGTGCCCGCTTTGCCGCATCGGTGCGCTGGCAGGATCTGGTTTTCGCCCGCCAATTACTGCAAGTCGGCGCAAGGATCGATGGCTTGCCGCGCGAGGATCGCCTGGGCCTGCTGATGCCGGCGATCCGTGCAACGGGCCGACGTCATCGCGATGCCTGGATCGAAGCCCCCGACAACGACGCCGCCCGCGAACTGGCCGGCCTCTGCCGCTCGCTGAACAACGCGCTGATCGCGGCCATGAAACGCGAGTCGTTGATCGATGCGCAATCGCCGACGCGTCTGCATGTCTGCCTGATCGACGCGCAAACCGCCTTTGTCGCCGAGGCCGACATCGCCCGATCATCTGGCTGGCCCGGAGGCATCCCGCGCCTGCGTTTTCCCTCCGCCGCGCCCAGCCGCTCGACGCTCAAACTCGAGGAAGCATTGCTGACCCTGCTCGATGCCGGTGAACGCGAACGCTGGTTGAAGCCCGGCATGAGCGCAGTCGATCTCGGCGCCTCGCCCGGTGGCTGGACCTGGCAACTGGTGCGTCGCTCGATCAGCGTCACTGCCGTCGACAACGGGCCGATGGATCAGGGCCTGATCGATTCCGGCCTGGTCACCCATCTGCGCGCCGACGGATTCCGCTATCAGCCGCAGGATCCGGTCGACTGGATGGTCTGCGACATGGTCGAGCAGCCGCGCAAGGTCGCCGCGCGCATGGCTGAGTGGCTGGCTGACGGCTGGTGCCGCTTTGCCATCTTCAACCTCAAGTTGCCGATGAAGAAGCGCTACGACGAAGTCTGCCTGTGTCGCACGCTCGTTCAGGAAACCGTGTCCGCAGCCGGCAAGCGGGTCGAATGGCGCGCCCGCCAGCTTTATCATGATCGCGAGGAAATCACCGTCTTTGCCCGGGTCCCGTGATCGACCGCCCTGTGGGCGAACGGCTTGCCGAGTGCGAGCCGTGCAATACCAGCGTCAAATGGCATCGCTAACATTTCGAATCGGTTTCACATACAGCGGGGAAAATCATGTTCCGAATCACCAACATCCTGATGGCGAGCTTGCTGCTCGCAGCGGGCGCGACCAGCGCGCATGCCGGAGTCGTCATCAGCCAGGTCTACGGCGGCGGTGGCAACAGCGGCTCCACCTACACCCACGATTTCATCGAGTTGTTCAATGCCGGCAGCACGGCGCAGGACCTGACCGGCTGGACCGTACAATATGCGTCCTCTACCGGTACCGCCTGGACAGCCACGCCGCTGACTGCCATCACCCTGCAACCCGGTCAGTATTATCTGGTGCAGGAGGCGGCAGGTACGGGCGGCACGACGCCGTTACCGACTCCCGATGCCACCGGCTCGCTTGCGATGAGCGCTTCTGCGGGCAAGGTGCTGCTGGCCAAAAGCAGCGTCGAACCCGACGGCACGGCATGCCCGTCCGGGCCCGATTTCGTCGATTTCGTCGGCTTCGGAAGCAGCAATTGCCCGACCCCGACCGGCGCCTTGTCCGCCGTCAACGCGGCAATCCGCAAGGCGGGCGGCTGCACCAATACCGGCGTCAACTCCGCCGATTTCAATGTCGCGCCTGCCGCGCCGCGCAATACCTCCACTGCAATCGCGCAATGCCCCGGCGGCGGCACGCCGACCATCAGCGTTGCCAACATTGCCCTGGCCGAAGGCGACGGCGCGACCACACCGTTCCAGTTCAGCGTGCAATTGAGCGAAGCCGCGCCGAGCGGTGGCGTCAGCTTCAACTACACCACGGTTGACGGCACGGCCTTGGCCGGCACCGACTACACCGCCGCCACGGGCAGTGGTTCCATCGCCGCCGCCGGCACTTCGACCACGATCACCATCGACGTGCTCGGCAATACCACGCCGCAATCCGACCGCAGCTTCAGCATCAGCCTGACCGCAGTCAGCGGTGCCCTGCCGACCAGCCTGAGTGCAACCGCGACGATCGAGGACGACGATGTCGGCACCTACGCCATCCACGACATCCAGGGCGCGGGCGACAGCTCGCCGATCGTCGGCCAGCGCATCAACACGCTCGGCAACATCGTCACCGCGGTGGGCCCGGCGGGTTTCTACATGCAGTCCCCGGACGCCGCTGCGGATGCTTTGCCGATGACCTCCGAAGGCATCTACGTGTACACCAATTCCGCACCGACGGTTTTCGTTGGCGACAGGGTCAACCTGACCGCGAATGTCGTTGAATACTTCGGCTTGACCGAACTCAACGGCGTCAGCAACCTGGTCGTGCAGGACAGCGGCAATCCATTGCCGACCGCGATCACCTTCGATGCCACGACGCCTTCGCAGGATCTCCTCGCCCTCAGTTGCGGCACGACCAACTTCGAATGCTTCGAGGGCATGCGCGTGCAGATCGACAACGGCATCGTCGCCCGCGCCAATCCCTACTTCAGCTCGGATCCGTATGCGCAGATCTTCGCTTCGGCATCCGGCACGCGCTCGCTGCGCACACCAGGTCTGCTCTATCCGCTGGTCCCGGGCGTCGACAATCCGGATGCCGGGCAGTTCAACGGCAATCCACACATTTTCGAGGTCGATGCCGACGCCCTCGGCGCGGTCGCTCCGAACACGCCGATCACCGGCGGCAGCCGTTTCAGCGCAACCGGCGTGGTCGCCTACAACTTCGGAGATTACGAAGTCTGGCCGACCAGTTTCACGCTGACCGAAGCCAACCCGATTCCGCGCCCGGTCAAGGCCGGCCAGCTCGGTGCCGAACTGCGCATCGGTAGCTTCAACATGCTGCGTTTCTGCGACACGCTGTCCAACACCACGTTTGCCTGCGGCAATGGCGGCGAACCCAACCAGGCCGCCTTTGATCTCAAGGTTGCAAGACTGTCGGACTATGTCGTCAACGTGCTGGAAACTCCCGACGTGCTCGGTGTGGTCGAAGTCGAGAATCTTGGCGTACTGCAGATCCTCGCCACGCGGATCGCGGCCGATTCCGGTGTCACCTACGCCGCCTATCTCGAGGAAGGCAATGACGGCGGCGGCATCGATGTCGGCTATCTGGTGCGCAGCGATCGCATCAGCAACGTCGTTGTCACCCAACTCGACGCAACCGAAACTTGGTTCGACCCGGATGACGGCCAACTCGACACCCTGCACGACCGGCCTTCGCTCAAGCTGGAAGGCACGTTCGGTGGACAGGCGTTCGCGACCATTGTCGTGCATCCGAAATCGCGCAGTTGCGTCGACGCCCCAAGCGGAGCCAATTGCACGCAAGCCGATGTCGATCGCAACCGCCTCAAGCGCTTCACCCAGGCCAAGTCGATTGCAGCCCGCGTGCAAGCCGAGCAGCTTGCCCAGCCGAGTCGTCCGTTGCTGGTGATTGGTGATTTCAACGACTACCAGTTCAGCGACGGCTTCGTGAACATCACCGGCCTGATCCAGGGCACCTACGACAACGACAAGAATGTGCTCGACCTGCCAGGAGGCAACATCGTCTCGCCACCGCTGTGGAACGCGGTGACCTCGCTGCCGGCCAACGAACAATATTCGTTCCTGTTCACCGAGCAGTTCGGCGCGATCCTTGGTTACACGCAGGCCAGTTCGTTCGACAAGGGCCGCGATGTGCCCATCATGCAGGTGCTCGACCACGCCCTGCTGAATGACGCGGCACGCACCTGGTTCGTCGATTTCGAATACGGCCGCGCCGACCTGGATGCGGCCGATGCCGTCGGCAACGCCAGTACCACGGCTGTCGGCGTGTCCGACCACGACGGCCTGGTGGTGCGCCTGGCGACGGATCGCATCTTTGCCGACAGCTTCGGCGGCGACCAGTAATTCAGCATCTCCTCCCCTGCTCAATGCGCAGGGGAGGCGCTGAACCACGGATCCGGAAAGCCGCGCCTTGGCGCGGCTTTCTTGTGCTCAATCGGCCGTGGTTTGGTAGAGCTGCTTGCGCGGGGCACCGGTGATTGCGGCGGCCATGCGAGCGGCGCGTGCGGGGGCCATCTCCGCGCAAAGCAGAGCAAACACGCGACGCCCCTCGGCAAGGGTGGCGTCGGCTTCCTCGCCACTCGCGCCGGCAACCAGGATGACAAATTCCCCGCGCTGCTGATTGGGATCGGCGCTGATGCGTTCAAGCAACTCCGCCAGTGATCCCGAGAGGACGGTTTCAAACACCTTGGTCAGTTCGCGGGCGATCACCGCCTGGCGCTGCGCGCCAAACACCACGGCCATGTCACGCACGGCATCGAGGATGCGATGGCTCGATTCGTGGAAGATCAGCGTGCGTGATTCGGCAGCCAGTTGTTGCAGGCGCTCCCGTCGCGCCGACGCCTTGGCGGCGAGAAAACCCTCGAAGATGAAACGATCGCTGGGCAATCCCGCCACCGACAAGGCCGCAATGGCCGCGCACGGCCCGGGCACCGGCGACACGGTGATGCCGGCTTCACGCGCGGCGCGCACCAGGCGGAATCCGGGATCGCTGATCAAGGGTGTGCCGGCATCGGAAATCAGGGCGACATTGCCGCCTTGCTGCAAGACCTCGATCAGGCGCGCAACCTGGTCGCGTTCGTTGTGCTCGTGCAAGGCGATGGTCGGGACACGGCTGCCAATTCGGGTCAACAGCGCTCCACTGTGCCGGGTGTCCTCGGCGGCAATCAGGGCTACTTCGCACAGGATTGCTTCGGCCCGTTTCGAGAGGTCGTCAAGATTGCCGATCGGTGTGGCGACCACCCAAAGTCGTCCCGACTGCTCGTTCATGATGGTCTCCGCAAGGCTGTGGTGATCGAGAATAGCCGAGCGTGCCGGATCACGCGTCGATCCTCGCCACGGGCCGGCGGACGGCTTCCGGGCTATCATTCGAGGGTCGCCGCTGAAAATACCGCCCATGCCCTTTTCCGCACGTCTGTCCAACTGCCTGAAACTCCTGATCGTGTTGACCGCGCTGTCGCTGGGCGCCTGCATGAGCAGCGATCCGATGACCCGCGCCGACTCGCCGCAAGCCCGCCAGGCCGAACAGCTGGCAAGCGAAGGCGATCTCGATGCCGCGGCCAGGCAGTTCCTGGCCCTGGCCGAGGGCAGCAGCGGCAGCGCAAGTGCGCACTATCGCCTGCGCGCCGCGGAAGTGCTGCGCGAGAATGGCGATCTCGATGGTGCCGCGCGGGCGATCAGCGAAATCCGCCGCAATCGCCTCGACGCGGATGAATCATTTCGCCTCGACCTGATCGATGCCGAGGTTTCGCTGAAGCGCGGTGATGCCGAGCGTGCTTCGATGCTTTTGGCCACGAATGAGGATTCGATACCGGAGCGACTTCGCCTGCGCTACAGCGAGTTGCGCGCACGCACGGCCAATGCGCGCGGCGACCGTTTTGCCGCCGCCCGCATCCGCGCCACGCTCGATGCCGAGCTGGACGGGCACGACCGCGACATCAACCGCGAGCAAATCACCGAATTGCTCGGCACGCTCGACGACGCGACGCTGAAAGGCCGCGCCTATTCCCTGCGGCCGGATGATGCGTTGCTGCCGTGGATCGAGCAGGCCCTGAAGCTGCGCGGACAAATGTTGCCGCGCGATGTGCCGCGACCGCAACGACCGGTCGGCACGCTGATCCCGAATGCCGACAACGACCTGCGCCGGGAAGGTTTCCATGCGCCGCGCCAGGTGGCCCTGATCCTGCCGCTCAATGGACCGGTCGCCGGTGTTTCGCAATCCATCCTCGATGGCTTCTTCGCCGCTTATTTTTCCGATGACAGTCGCGAGCGGCCACAGTTGCGCACCTACGATGCCGGGAAATCCCCGGAGGATGCGCTGGCCGCTTATGCACAGGCCGTTGCCGACGGTGCCGATTTCATCGTCGGCCCGCTCTTGCGCGAAGCGGTGGGCACGCTGTTCCGCCAGCCCTTGCCGGTGCGCGTGCTCGCTCTCAACCATCCGGATACCGGCGAGGTGCCGCCGCCGGGCAGTGCCGAGTTCGGATTGCTGCCGGATGCGGAAGGTGCGCAGGCTGCCGAACGCATGCTCAGCCTGGGCATCACGCGCGCGGCGTTGATCGCCGCGCAGACGGATTGGGCGGAACGTGCCGGTCGCGCGTTCCGCGCGCAGTTTGAATCGCGTGGTGGATCGATCGTGGGCGAATCGCGCCTGGCGGAAAGTGCATTCAACTACAAGGCGGAAATCCTGCAGGCGGCAAGCGCCATTGCCGACAGCAGTACCGGCGAGGGCAGCGCCCGCATCGCCCCCGCCGATGCCGGGATCTTCATCAGCATGCGCCCGCA
>Ga0154020_10001823_pt1 | contig 26070 bp, 26 predicted proteins | sample Klosneuvirus_201_FD_109709 | JGI IMG/M metagenome (GOLD analysis project Ga0154020, IMG submission 109709) | Active sludge microbial communities from wastewater, Klosterneuburg, Austria - Klosneuvirus_20160825_MG | ecosystem: Engineered > WWTP > Aerobic digester > Activated sludge | place...
GTCGGCCGCCTCGCCCCCATCGACCAGGATCTGCCCGCCTCGGCCAAGGTCTACACCCAGGATGGCGACCTCGCGGTCCCGCAGCGTGAGATCCGCCTGTCCAATGGCGAGCCCTCGCTACGCGTGTACGACACCTCGGGGCCGCAGGGCCACGACGTGCGCACCGGGCTACCGCGCCTGCGCGCGCCCTGGATCGCGGCCCGCAAGGCCCGCGGCGACCGCAACTTCTCGCAGATGCACTACGCCCGCCAGGGCCTGATCACCGAGGAGATGCGCTTCTGCGCCATCCGCGAGAACGTGGCGCCCGAGTTCGTGCGTGACGAGCTGGCCCGCGGTCGCGCCATCATCCCCGCCAACATCAACCACCAGGAGCTGGAGCCGATGATCATCGGCCGTAACTTCCTGGTCAAGATCAACGCCAACATCGGCAACTCGGCGATTCGCTCCTCCATCGAGGAGGAGGTCGAGAAGATGCAGTGGGCCACGCGCTGGGGCGCCGACACCGTGATGGACCTGTCGACCGGGCAGGACATCCACGAGACCCGCGAGTGGATCATCAGGAACTCGCCGGTGCCGATCGGCACCGTGCCGATCTACCAGTGCCTGGAGAAGGTCAAGGGTCGCGCCGAGGATCTCACCATCGACCTCTTCATCGACACCCTGATCGAGCAGGCCGAGCAGGGCGTGGACTACTTCACCATCCACGCCGGGGTGCGCCTGCCCTTCATCCCGCTGACCGCCAGGCGCGTCACCGGGATCGTCTCGCGCGGCGGCTCGATCATGGCCAAGTGGTGCCTGGCGCATCACAAGGAGAGCTTCCTCTACACCGAGTTCGAGCGCATCTGCGAGGTCATGAAGAAGTACGACGTGGCGTTCTCGCTGGGCGACGGGCTGCGCCCCGGCTCGGCCGCGGACGCCAACGACGCCGCCCAGTTCGCCGAGCTGGAGACGCTGGGCGAGCTGACCAAGATCGCGTGGAAGCACGACGTCCAGGTCATGATCGAGGGCCCCGGCCACGTGCCGATGCACAAGATCAAGGAGAACATGGACAAGCAGCTGGCGGTCTGCCACGAGGCGCCCTTCTACACGCTGGGGCCGCTGGTGACCGACATCGCGCCGGGCTACGACCACATCACCTCGGGCATCGGGGCCGCCATGATCGGCTGGTTCGGCACCGCGATGCTGTGCTACGTGACGCCCAAGGAGCACCTCGGGCTGCCCAACCGTGACGACGTCAAGACCGGCGTCATCACCTACAAGATCGCCGCCCACGCCGCCGACCTGGCCAAGGGCCACCCCGGCGCGCAGGAGCGCGATGACGCCCTGTCCAAGGCGCGCTTCGAGTTCCGCTGGGCCGACCAGTTCAACCTGTCGCTCGACCCGACCACGTCGCGCGACTTCCACGACGAGACCCTGCCCGCCGACGCCGCCAAGCAGTCGCACTTCTGCAGCATGTGCGGCCCGGCCTTCTGCAGCATGAAGATCACCCAGGACGTGCGCGACTATGCCGCCGCGCAGGGCCTGCAGGAAGACGAGGCGCTGGCCGCCGGCATGCGCGCCAAGGCCGCCGAGTTCCGCGCCGCGGGCGCCGCGATCTACCACCCGGTGCCCGACCTGACCCCGACCCCGGCCGCCGGGGTGGACCACGCGAAGGAGGCGACCTGATGAGCGATGCGCCGCGCTACCAGTCGTTCGAGGACTTCTGGCCGTTCTACGTCACCGAGCACCGCCACCCGCTGAACCGCGCGCTGCACTTCGTGGGCAGCACCACGGCGGCGGCGGTCGCGCTGACCGGCGTCGTGACGCTGAACCCGCTGCTGGTCGCGGCGGCCCCGGTGGTGGGGTATGGCGCGGCCTGGATCGGCCACTTCTTCGTCGAGAAGAACAAGCCGGCCAGCTTCAAGTATCCGCTGTGGTCGTTCCGCGCCGACTGGGTGATGTGGTCGAAGATCATCCGCCGCCAGATGGGCGCCGAGCTGGAGCGCGCCGAGGAGATCATGGCGGCTCGCGAGGAGCGCGCCGCGCACCCCGGGCTGCACGCGGTGGCCTGATGATGGCCGAGGTCATCAAGGCCAAGCTCGAGGCCGCGGTGGCGCCGCTGTACATGGAGCTCGTCAACGAGAGCTCGATGCACAACGTGCCGGCCGGGTCGGAGCTGCACTGGAACCTGATCGTGGTCTCGGCCGCGTTCGAGGGCCAGGGGCGGATCGACCGCCAGCGCCTGATCAACGCCGCCCTGGCCGAGGAGCTGCGCACCGGCAAGGTGCACGCGCTGACCATGAAGACGATGACGCCCGCCGAGTGGCGCGCCGCCGGTGGCGACGTCGACAACACGGCGCCGCCGTGCAAGGGCGGCTCGAAGGCGTGACATGACGGAGTCGGCCCAGGCCACCACTGACGGGGGGCTGGGGCCGCTGATCGGGGTGGCGCGCAAGCGCACCGGGCCGCTGCTGGTGGGCGGCGCGGTGGTCGCGGTCGCGCTGGCCTGCGTGCTGTGGTGGGCCGGCGGGCGACGCGGCGCGCACCCGGGGTCGCGCGCGGCCGCGGTGATGCTGCTGGCGATGACGGGAATCCTGCTCGGCGTCCATGTCATCGGACGCTGTCGGGTGCACGAGCACGGTCTGGTCGGAGGCGGCGGCACCAGCGCCGGGGACAGCGGCGGCGTGCTGCTGTTCGCCGACCTGCGTGCGATTCGTGAGGAAACCCGGGGCAAGACCCGGAAGTGGATCTTCGTCGATCGCCATGGTGCGATGCGTGCGCTGGACCAGGGCTGGCTGATGGACGACGCCGTGCGCAGGCGCATCGAGGCCGAGCGCGCCCGGCTGATCGCAGGAGGACAGACATGAAGTACCGGACGCTGGGCGCCAGTGGAGCGCGGGTCTCGGAGCTGTGCCTGGGGGCGATGACCTTCGGCGAGGCCGACGAGAAGTCGATGATGCACAAGGTCGGGACCCCGGAGACCGAGTCGCTGGCGCTGATGTCGCGCGCGCTGGAGGCGGGCGTCAACTTCTGGGACACCGCCAACGTCTACGGCCAGGACGGCCTCAGCGAGCGTGTCATCGGCAAGTGGTTCGCCGAGACCAGGAAGCGTCACGACGTCGTGCTGGCGACCAAGTGTCGCTTCGGCATGGGCCCGGGGCCCAACGATCGCGGCGCCAGCCGGCTGCACATCAAGCGCGCGCTGGAGGACTCGCTGCGCCGTCTGGGCACCGACTACGTGGACCTGTACCAGATCCACATGCAGGACGCGCAGACGCCCGAGGACGAGGTCGTCGCCGCCATGGACGAGCTGGTGCGCGAGGGCAAGATCCACTATTTCGGGGCCTCGAACTACGCGGCGTACCGGCTGGTCGAGAGCCTGTGGGCGTCGGATCGGCGCGGGCTGTCGCGCTTCGTGACGCTGCAGGCGCAGTACAACCTGCTCGAGCGCAGCCTGGAGTTCGAGCACATCCCGGCGCTGCGTCGCTTCGGGCTGGGCCTGCTGCCGTGGTCGCCGCTGGCGGGCGGCTTTCTGTCGGGCAAGTACCGGCGCGGCGCGGCGGCGCCCGCGGACTCGCGGTTGGGCATCAAGTCGCAGCGCTTCGAGGGTGTCGACAAGGAGGCCAACTGGAAGATCCTCGACGTCCTGCTCGAGGTCGCCAAGGAGGTCGAGGCCAGCCCGGCGGCGGTCGCCCTCGCCTGGATCTTGAAGCAACCGACGGTCTCCAGCGTCATCATCGGCGTGCGCACGGCGGCCCAGCTGGACGACAACCTGCGCGCGGCTGAGCTGCAGCTGCCCGAAGGGGCGCTCGCCAAGCTGACCGCGGCCTCGGCGCCAACGCTGCATTATCCTTACGCATTCCTGAAGAACGTCGACGGAAGGTGGTAGCCATGCGTGCTCTGCTGATGACCGGGATGGCGATGGCCCTGCTGGGTGGGGTCGCCCAGGCGGGCAAGACCCAGGCGGGCCCGCCGCTGGGCCCACCCGCGGTGCAGCAGGGCTGCGGCGCCGACGGCAAGCTGACCCCCGAGCTGGCCCGGCTCAAGCTGCCCGGGGCCAACAACCTGCAGCCCTGCCAGCCCGGGTCGATCGTCTTCGTCGACACCCTGGTCAAGAAGAAGAAGGTCGTCGGCTTCGTCGCCATCGGCCCCGGCTACAAGGTCGGCCGCGTCTACGTGGCCGGCACCCCGGCCGACGACGTCGCGGCGCTGACCAAGCTGATGCCCAAGAAGCCGACCGAGGCCGACCTCATCAACCTGATGACCGCGGCGCTGCTGCTGTCGAAGGCGCTGTCGTACGAGAACATCACCTGGGCCCCTGCCCCGGCGCCGCAGGTCAGCGCGCGCGCCCACGCCGGCGCGGCCAACTGTGGCGCCACCCAGAACCTCGTCGTCAGCTTCACCAAGGGCGCCCTGACCCTGACCAGCACCCCGGTCGCTGGCGCGACCCCCTGCCGCTGAGCTACTGCTCGTAAGCCCCGCGGTCGACGCCCGCGCCGCTCGGGCGTGTCTTCTGATCCAGATCGTGCATCGGCGCGCCATCCGCGCTGCCGCTGTCGATGGCCGGGCTGCCCGCCATCACGTGGTAGTCGCTGCTGTTGCCGCTGTCGGGCTTGATGAATTTCGGATCGACCGCCAGCGCCATGGTGTCGGGGGTGCGCCCCGCGGCGACGTCGGCGCGGGTGATCTCGGTGGCGCCGCCCTTGACCTGGCGGTCCTCCTTGGCGAAGTAGAGGTTGCCGGCGCCAGTGATGACGACGTCGTCGTCATAGGTGTTGCCGTCGGTGTTGCCGGCGAAGATGTTGTTGCGCAACAGCAGCGCGGTGCGCTGGTTGCCGCTGTCGTTGTAGACCGCCAGGCCGGCCAGGTGGTTGTCGGCCGAGGTGCAGTTGACCATCTGGTACATGGCGTTGGCGGCTTCCTGCAATTCGAAGCCGTTGTTGTTGTGGAACGCCAGCGAGTTTTCCAGCCGGGTCATGCCGCCGCCCCAGATCTTGAAGCCGCCGCCCGAGTTGCCATAGGCCAGCGAGTCCTTGACGATGATGTTGGAGCCCTTGATGTCGAAGCCGTCGGTCAGGTTGTTGCGGAACACGCTACGGATGACCTGCCAGTTGGTGGTGTCCATCTCGGCGCCCAGGCCGTCGTTGGGGCCGCCGAAGGTGAAATCGGTGGCCGGCCCGCAGGCGCGCCCGCTGCCCATGGTGTAGCCCGAGCACTCGACCATGGTGGCGACGATGGCGATGTTGGTGCACGGCCCCGGCGTGCAGTCGATGCCGATGACGTTGTGGTGAATCCACGAGTCGCGCAGCAGCAGCCGGTCGACCCGGTTCCACCACATCTTGTTGGAGTTCACGACCTCGATGTTGATGAGCTGCACGTCCTTGGCGCCCAGGATGGTCAGCGCCTCGGCGCTGCGTGACGAGCTCTGCAGCTGGAGATTCGCGACGCGCACGAAGCTGGCGGTCGACAAGAGCTGCAGCTCGCCGACCAGCTTGGCGCCGCGCGCGGGGTCGAGACCCACCAGCGAGATCCAGCCATTGTTGGAGCCAGCCTTCGACATCTTGGGATCTTCGCGGTAGGTGCCGGGCGCGATGCAGCCAGCCTGGCCAGCCTCCAGCTTGGACAGCGCGGCGGTGACGGTCTTCCACGCCGTGTTGGGGCTGAGGCCGTCGGCGCTGTCATTGCCGCTGCTCGAGATGAAGCGGGTGTTCGGGCCGGCATCGCAGACGTGCGAGATGTCGGGATTGAGCTCCGGCGGATCGTTGCCGATCGGAATGCCGCTGTCGCTGGTGACGTCGTCGTCACCGCTGGTGCCCGAGCCGCCGCAACCAGCCAGCGCGAGCGTGAACGCAACCAAGAGTCCCCCGTAAAACCGCATCCCTGGAGGCTACACGATGCTACGCTGCAGCGGAATGGGCAGCGTTTTCGGCACTGTGTTCCGGGTCACGACGTTCGGTGAGTCACACGGTCCCGCGGTCGGCGCCATCATCGACGGCTGCCCACCGCGCATCGCGCTCGACGTCGCCGAGGTGCAGCGCGAGCTGGATCGACGCCGCCCCGGACAGTCGCGCATCGTGACCCAGCGCCAGGAGGAGGATCGCGTCGAGATCCTGTCCGGCGTGCAGGACGGCGTCACGCTGGGCACGTCGATCGCGCTGATGGTCCGCAACCAGGACCAGAAGAGCAGCGACTACGAGGAGATGCGGACCAAGTACCGGCCCTCGCACGCCGACTACACCTACCAGGCCAAGTATGGTGTGCGGGCCTGGCAGGGCGGCGGTCGCGCCAGCGCGCGCGAGACCATTGGCCGTGTCGCCGCCGGCGCGGTGGCCAAGAAGGTGCTGGCCGCGCTGAGCGGCGCCGAGGTGCTGGCCTGGGTGCGCACCGTGGCCGACCTCGAGGCCAGCGTGGACCCTGCCACCGTCACCGCCGCCGCGGTCGAGGCCAACATCGTGCGCTGCCCCGACGCCGCCGTCGCCGAGCGCATGATCGCGCTGATTGACGAGGTGCGCAAAGCCGGCGACTCGGTGGGCGGCGTGGTCGAGGTGGTCGCGCGCGGCGTACCCGTGGGCCTCGGCGACCCGGTGTTCGACAAGCTGGAGGCCGACCTCGGCAAGGCGCTGCTGTCGGTGCCCGCGTGCAAGGGCATCGAGGTCGGCAGCGGCTTCGCCGGCACGCGCATGCGCGGCAGCCAGCACAACGACCCCTTCTACAACGAGGCCGGCCGCATCCGCACCCGCACCAACCACAGCGGCGGCATCCAGGGCGGCATCTCCAACGGCGAGCCCATTCTGCTGCGCGCCGCCTTCAAGCCCACCGCGACCATCCTGCGCGACCAGGACACCGTCGACGAGTCCGGCGCCGCCGTGGTGCTGCACCCGCGCGGCCGCCACGATCCCTGCGTGCTGCCGCGCGCGGTGCCCATCGTCGAGGCCATGGTCGCCCTGGTCCTGTGCGACCACCTGCTGCGCCAGCGCGCGCAGTGCGGCTGACCGGGGTCGCCTTCAGCGCAGGCGCCCCACCAGCGGGCGGCGCTCGCCGCGGACGACGTGCACGATGACCAGGGTGCTGCCCTCGGGGCGGTACATGATGCGGCACGGTGGCACCACCAGCTCGCGGTAGCGCGTCCCGGGCGCCTCGGGCACGCGCCGTCCCAGGCGCGGGTGCGCCCGCAGGAGCTCCAGCTGGGCCAGCACGCGCCGCACCAGCTTCGCGGCGGCGGCATGCGAGTCCTGGGCGATCCAGGCGGCGATGTCGTCGAGATCGTCGAGCGCGGGCTCGGTCCAGATCAGCGCCTGGGGACGAGCCATCGCGACAGCCGCCGGGTGGCCCTGGTGTGGCTGACCACGCGACCCTCGGCCAGGGCACGCTCGCCGCGCGCGATGCCGTCGAGGATCTCGAGCCGTCGCACCATGCCGTCATAGCTGTCCACGTCGAGCAGGACCGCCGCCGAGCGGCCATGCTCGGTGATCAGCACGGGCACGCGATCGGCCTGCAGCTTGGCGATGATCTCGGTCGCGCGGCGCTTGATCTCGGTGACGGGCTTGAGACGGGGCGTGGCCACAGTGATACTTTTGTATCACATTTCCCGCGCCGCGTCGGCAGCGTATGATGGCGACATGACTGACGACGGGGCTCGCGGAGCCCTCGCCGATCCGGCCCGGCTGAAGCTGCTGGCCTCGACTCACCTGCTCGACAGCGCGCCCGAGGAGGTCTTCGATCGGCTGACCCGGCTGACCGCGCGGCTGTTCGGGGTGCCGCTGGCGATGCTGTCGTTCCTCGACGACAAGCGCCAGTTCTTCAAGAGCGTGATCGGCCTCGGCGAGCAGCTGACCGCCGCGCGCGGGGTGCCGCTGAAGTACTCCATCTGTCAGCACGTGGTGCAGGGCCACGCGCCCATGCTGGTCGACGACGCGCGCCAGCACCCGCTGCTCAAGGACAGCGCCGCGGTGACCAAGCTGGGCATGGTCGCCTATGTCGGGGTGCCTTTGCTGATTGGCCCCGGCGCGCAGCCGCTGGGCGTGCTGTGCGCGGCCGACCACAAGCCGCGCAGCTGGACCGCCGCGGATCAGGCTGCGCTGGAGGATCTGGCCGCCGGCGCGGTGTCGGAGATCGAGCTGCGCCTGGCCGCCGACGCCCTGCGTGAGCAGACCGAGCTCATGCAGGCGGTGCTCGAGGACATGGCCGACGCCGTCATCGCGGTCGACACCAGCGGCGCGCCCATCCTGCACAACCGGGCCGCGCTGGCCCTCTTCGGCGGCGACACCTCGCCGATCCCGCCCAGCCAGTGGTCCAGCCAGCTCGGCCTGTACCAGCCCGACGGCGTGACCCTGTTCGAGCCCGGCAAGCTGCCCCTGGCGCGCGCCATGCGCGGCGACAGCTCCGACGGCGTCGAGGCCCTCATCAAGTCGCCCGCGCACCCCGAGGGCATCCCGACCAGCACCAGCGCGCGCCCGCTGCGCCGCGCCGACGGTAGCCTGCGCGGCGGCGTCAGCGTCATCCGCGACATGACCATGCAGCGTCGCGCCACCGAGGCCCTGACCCGGCACGCCCAGGACATGCGCGGCCAGGCCACCATCGACGAGCTGACCGGCCTCGGCAACCGGCGCAGCTTCGTCAACCTGGCCGGGCGCCAGCTGCGGGCGGCCCAGAGCCCATCACACCCGGTGCTGCTGCTGCTGGCCGAGATCGCCGACCTGCCGCGGCTCGAGCAGCAGGGCCAGGACGCCGTCGACGCCGCCGTGGTCGAGCTGGCCTGGCTGCTGAGCGAGGTCTTCCGCGACAGCGACGTGGTGGCCCGCCTGCGCGAGAACGAGTTCGCGGCGCTGACCCCCGGCCTCGATGACGCCGAGGTGCTGCTGACGCGCGTGCAGCGCCGCCTGGCCGAGCGCAACGCCGCCGCAGCCGCCGACCCCGACCTGCCGCGGGCTCCGCTGCAGCTGACCCTGGCGGTGGTGGCCCACGGTCATGGGGAGTCGATCGAGGCGCTGCTGGTGCGCGCCGACGCCGAGCTGCACGTGCAGCGCGAGCGCCTCACGGCCAGCCAGGTGAAGTAGCGCTACTGCGCGAAGGTTGGCTGCGACAGGCCGGCGACACCGGTCGGCCCGACACCCAGCGCGCTGTTGGCGCCGCCGTTGCCGCCTAGGCCGCCAGGCCCGATGGTGTTGCTGTTGGTCAGCGTGGTGATGGTGGCGCCGCCCGCCGAGAAGATGCCGATCGAGGGGCCGCCGGGGCCACCCGAGCCGCTGCCCGACGCGCCGCCGCGCCCACCGGCCGCGCCGCCGCCACCGGGGCCGGCGTCGTCGGGACCGCTGCCGCCACCCAGGCCCGAGCCGGGACCGCCGCCCTGGCCACCGCGACCACCGGGCCCGCCGCGACCACCGCGCCGGGTGATGATGTTGTTGCCGTCGATGGTGGCGCGACCGCCGACCACGAAGATGGCGAACGAGCCGCCGCCGCCGCGCCCGCCGGTGCCCTGGGTGCCGCGACAGCCACCCGAGCCGCCGCCACCACCACCGCCACCGCGATCGGGGTTGCACACCACGCTGCTCTCGCCACCACCGCCGCCGCCGCCGCCACCGCCGCCGTTGCCGTGGCCGCCCAGCGTGCCGCTGGTGCCGCTGGCCGGCGAGTACAGCGCCGACAGCACGGTGCCGATCTGCACCGTCGGGCTCACGTGGGAGCCGTTGCCGCCGGGCGAACCCGCGATGCCGGGGCCGCCCGCGCCGGCCTCGTCGTAGCAGATCGAGCCACCGCCACCCAGGCGACCCGGGGCGCTGGGCACGTCATAGTTGACGCCGTCCCAGCCGAAACCACCGTCGCCTCGGGTGCCGTTGCCACCGTTGTAGCCGCCCTGACCGCCCATGCCGCCGACGCGGCCACACACCGAGTTGTTGCCGCCGCTGCCGCCGCCGCCGCCACCGCTGCCGTTGCTGGTGCCGTTGCCGCCCATGATGCCGTCGCTGCCGGGGTTGCCATCGCTGCCATCGGTGCCGGCGGCGCCGTCGGCGCCACTGGCGATGCTCAGCGTGTTGTAGCGAATGAAGAAGTCACCGGTGCCGCCGCTGACGCGCACGCCGTAGCTGCTCTCGCCGGCCGGGCCGGGCGTGATCGAGGTGATGGTGAAGGCCTCGAGGTGGGTCTCCGCGCTCAGCGCGGTGGCCAGCACGGCGGTCTCGTTGCCCTCGATGGTGGTGGTGTAGCTGGCCGAGCGCGGCCACTTCCTCATCGGCTGCGAGGGGTCGTAGTCGAACTTGCCGTACAGGCTGACCCCCGAGCGCATCAGCAGTGAACCGGTGGGGAAGTAGCTGCCGCGCGCGACATAGACGTCCTTCTTGGGCGACGCCAGGTTGGCGGCGGTGATGCCACGCTCCAGGGTGGCGTAGGGCGCCGCCATGGTGCCGTTGCCGGTGGTGTCGTTGCCGATGTCGGCCACGAAGATGGCGCGGGTGATGTCGCCATCGATGCCATCACAGTTGGAGTCCTGGAACAGCTGATCGGGCCGATCGGGCAGCGCCGCGCTGTTGATCTGGCACTCGCAGCCCGGCGCCACCGGGTCGAGGTCGACATAGCCGGTGTCGCACGCGATGCCGCAAGTGGACGGGTTGCCGGCGTTGCAGCGCGCGGTGGCGTGCGCGGCCGGCATGCACACGCGGCCACACATGCCGCAGTTCATGAGGTCGGTCGACATCGCATAGTCGATGGCCGGGTTCTCGCACCGCTTCATGGCCTCGTTGCAGATGTCCATGGTGCACACGTTGCTGTCGCCGCAGGTGCGCACGGCGGAGGACTGGCACACGTTGGCGATGCAGGTCTCGGTGCCGTTGCAGAAGATGCCGTCGTCACACTCGCCGTCCATCTCGCAGCGCGTGCCGGGCTGGCAGCCCAGGATGGGCACGCACGAGAACATGCTGGGGCACGCCGCGTTGTCGGGGATGTTCTTGCACCTGTCGGCGGTGGTGTCGCAGATGTCCATGGTGCAGGCGACGCCGTCACCGCAGGTCGGCACCGCGCTGGCCACACAGCGGTGGTCCAGGCAGTCATAGCCGCCGTTGCAGAAGATGCCGTCGTCGACACAGTCCGACGCCTGGTTGCACGACCCGCTGGCGTCGGCGCCGACGGAGGCGTCGCCGCCCCCCCCACCGCCATCGATCTCGCCATCGCCGCTCGACGAAGCACAAGCGCTTCCCAGCAGCGCCACGCAAAAAACAATTCCAAGTACCCGCATGGCTACCCCTTGTCGAGTCGAGGCTGAGTTCCGCATAATTCTAGCACGACTGGTCTACCGCCCGATGTCCGCCCTCCGAGTCATGACCTACAACGTGCGCTACTTCGGGCACGCCACCCGCGGCATCGGGAGCACCGGCCGCGCCATGACCTCGATCGCGCGTGCCATCGCGGCCTTGGACCCGCTGCCCGACGTCATCTGCCTGCAGGAGCTGGAGACCGCCTCGGTGCGCGCCAACTGGGCGCACTGGCGCAAGTCGCCCGAGGACACCCAGCTGTCGCGCCTGATTGCCGCCCTGCACGGCGAGCTCGAGGCCGCGGGCAAGCGCGACCGCTTCAGCGCCAACTACTTCCCCGCGCACACCTACAAGCTGACCAAGCGCACCAACTTCTACACCACTGGCCTGGCGGTGCTGACCCACAACGACCACGTCATCGTGCAGCACAACGCCGACCAACCCCACGACATCACGCACCGCCGCACGGAGAGCGCGACCCTCAAGCAGACGCGGATCTGCGCCCACGTGCGCCTGGCCACCCGCGCCGGCCAGACCCTGGACGTCTTCAACGCCCACCTGTCGCTGCCCGCGGCGTGGACGCGCGAGTTCTGGACCGGCCGCGAGCGCATGGGCTTTGGCCCCAACCAGCTCAGCGAGGCGGTCAACCTGCTGCGCACCGTGCGCGCGCAGGCCGCCGGCCCCGCCTTCCTGGTGGTCGGCGACTTCAACGCCCTGCCCGGCTCGCCGGTGCACCGCTTCCTGCGCGAGGAGGGCTTCCACGACGCCTTCCGCGCCATGGTCTGCGAGGGCGACGACGAGGCCGCCAAGCGCTGGCCCACCGCCGGCTTCCTCAACCTGCGCTTCCACCTCGACCACATCTTCAGCGGGCCCGGCCTGCGCTGGCTCGACTTCGACGAGTCGGCCCCATTTGGAACCAAAGGTGCGCGGTTTCACGGCCTGTCCGACCACGTGCCGCTGATCGCCCGCTGCAGCCTGGGCCCGACGCGCTGACGTGCGCGAGGCGCCCCGCGCGCGACCTCTCAGTCGCCGCCCGTGCGCTCCTTGCGATACACCGCGGTGCCCTTGATGTAGTCGCGGTTCATCAGCGCGATGTTCTCCAGGGTGATCTCCTTGGGGCACACCGCCTCGCACTCGCCGACGTTGGTGCAGCCGCCGAAGCCCTCGGCGTCCATCTGGTTGACCATCTTCAGCGCGCGCATGTCGCGCTCGGGCTGGCCCTGCGGCAGGCGCGCCAGGTGCGCGATCTTGGCCGACGTGAACAGCATGGCCGAGCCGTTGGGGCACGCCGCCACGCAGGCGCCACAGCCGATGCAGGCGGCAGCGTCCATGGCCAGGTCGGAGTCCATCTTGGGCACCGGGATGGCGTTGCCGTCCGGCGGGCTGCCCGCGGGCACCGAGATGAAGCCGCCCGCGGCGATGATGCGGTCGAACGCGCTGCGGTTGACCACCAGGTCCTTGACCACCGGGAAGGCCGAGGCGCGCCAGGGCTCGATCCAGATCTCGTCGCCGTCCTTGAAGCTGCGCATGTGCAGCTGGCACGCCGTGGTCGCCTTGCGCGGCCCGTGCGCCATGCCGTTGATCATCAGGCCGCACATGCCGCAGATGCCCTCGCGGCAGTCGTGATCGAAGGCGATGGGATCCTCGCCCTTGGTGATCAGGCGCTCGTTGACGACGTCGAGCATCTCCAGGAAGGACATGTCGGGGCTGATGTCGGGCGCGTCATAGTCGACGATCTTCCCGGCGTCGGCCGCGTTCTTCTGCCGCCACACATGCAGCTTGATGTTCACTTGTAGCTCCGTTGCGTGAGGTGCACGGCGTCGAACTTCAGCGACTCCTTGTTGAGCACCGGGGTCTTGCCCTCACCGGCGTACTCCCAGGCCGCGACGTAGCAGAAGTCATCGTCGTTGCGCAGCGCCTCGCCCTCGGGGGTCTGGTACTCCTCGCGGAAGTGGCCGCCGCAGGACTCCTCGCGGTGCAGCGCGTCGCGACACATGAGCTCGCCGAACTCCAGGAAGTCGGCCACGCGGCCGGCCTTCTCCAGCGACTGGTTGAGCTCGTCGCCGCCGCCCAGCACCTTGACGTTCTGCCAGAACTCCTCGCGGATCGCCGGGATCTTCTCGATGGCTTCGGTCAGGCCGGCCTTGTTGCGCGCCATGCCGCACTTCTCCCACAGCAGCTTGCCGAGCTCGCGGTGGAAGGAATCGACCGTGCGCTTGCCACCGATGCCGAGCAGCTTCTTGGTCTGGCCCGCGATGTCGGCCTCGACCTTCTTGCACTCGGGGTGATCGGGCGTGACCTTGTCCAGCTTGGTGCGCGCCAGGTAGTCGCCGATGGTGTAGGGCAGGATGAAGTAGCCGTCGGCCAGCCCCTGCATCAGCGCGCTGGCGCCCAGGCGGTTGGCGCCGTGGTCGGAGAAGTTGGCCTCGCCGATGACGTGCAGCCCGGGCAGCGTGGACATCAGGTTGTAGTCCACCCAGGTGCCACCCATGGTGTAGTGGATGGCCGGGAAGATGCGCATCGGAACCTTGTAGGGATTCTCGTCGGTGATGCGCTCGTACATGTCGAACAGGTTGCCGTAGCGCTCGCGCACGCCGCCTTCGGTCAGGCGCTTGATGGCGTCCGCGAAGTCGAGGTAGACGCCGAGGCCAGTCTCGCCGACGCCGCGGCCCTCGTCACAGACCTGCTTGGCGTTGCGCGAGGCCACGTCGCGCGGCACCAGGTTGCCGAAGCTGGGGTACTTGCGCTCCAGGTAGTAGTCGCGCTCGGCCTCGGGGATCTGGTCGGGGCGGCGGGTGTCGCCCTTCTTCAGGGGCACCCAGATGCGCCCGTCGTTGCGCAGCGACTCCGACATCAGGGTCAGCTTGGACTGGTGATCGCCGCTGACCGGGATGCAGGTCGGGTGGATCTGCGTGTAGCAGGGGTTGGCCAGCGCGGCGCCCTTCTTGTAGGCGCGCCAGATCGAGGTGACGTTGCAGCCCTTGGCGTTGGTCGACAGGTAGAACACGTTGCCGTAGCCGCCGGTGCCCAGGACCACGGCGTCGGCCACGTACGACTGCACCTTGCCGGTGACCATGTCGCGGGTGACGATGCCGCGCGCGCGGCCGTCGATCACGATGACGTCGAGCATCTCGTGGCGCGGGTACATCTTGACCTTGCCGAGGCCGATCTGACGCTCCAGCGCCTGGTAGGCGCCGAGCAGCAGCTGCTGGCCGGTCTGGCCGCGGGCATAGAAAGTCCGCGACACCTGGGCGCCACCGAAGGAGCGGTTGGCCAGCGTGCCGCCATACTCGCGCGCAAACGGCACGCCCATCGCGACCGCCTGATCGATGATGTTGACGCTGATCTGCGCCAGGCGGTGCACGTTGGCCTCGCGGGCGCGGTAGTCGCCGCCCTTGACGGTGTCGTAGAACAGGCGATGGATGCTGTCGCCGTCGTTCTGGTAGTTCTTGGCGGCGTTGATGCCGCCCTGCGCCGCGATCGAGTGTGCGCGCCGCGGGCTGTCCTGGTAGCAGAAGCAGCTGACGTTGTAGCCCAGCTCGGCCAGGGTCGCCGAGGCGGCGCCGCCGGCCAGGCCGGAGCCGACCACGATGACGCTGTACTTGCGCTTGTTGGCCGGGTTGACCAGCTTCATGTCGAAGCGGTGCTTGTCCCAGGCGCCCGCGACTGGTCCGTCGGGGATCTTCGAATCCAGCTTGATGGCCATCAGCGCACCCCCACCACGACGGGGGGCACATCCGTCGGCACGTCGAGCTTGATGATGCCGGCCTGCACCGCGATCGGCATCGAGATGTTGGCCGCGACCAGCACCAGCGTCAGCGCGTAGGCGACCAGCTTGAAGAGCGGCGCGGTGCGCGCGGTGCGCAGCCCCAGCGACTGCGACGCGCTGTAGGCGCCGTGGGCCAGGTGCAGCCCCAGCGCCAGCATGCACACCACGTAGGCCGCCGCGGTCCACACCACCTTGAAGCCGGTGACGAAGTTCCAGTAGGCGTCCTGCTTGATGAAGTGCGGGTGCGCCTGCCCGGTGGTGAAGTGCAGCAGGTGATAGACGATGAACAGGGCCAGCAAGGGGCCCGACAGCATCATGGTGCGCGAGGCGTAGCTGGCGCTGCGCCAGCGCCGGAAGCTGTAGGCCTTGGGTCGCGCGGTCGCCGCCAGCGCGCTGAGCTGCACCGCGGTCATGATGTGCAGCAGCACCGAGATCAGGAGCACCGCCCGGGCACCCCACAACAAGCTCGGGATGCTCTTCAGGAAGTGAGCGTAGGCATTGAACTTTGCAGGTCCCAGGTAGATCTGCAGGTTGCCCAGCATGTGAACGATGGTGAAGCCGAAGAGGATGATGCCGGTAACGGCCATCACCACCTTCTTGCCCACCGTCGATTGCAGGAAACGCGGCGCAGCGATTGCTGTCATGGCGCCGCCGTAATACAGGGAACTCGCGATGTTCGCAAGAGATCTGGTGTCACCGCGATGGGATGCCGCAAGGCTTCACATGGCGCCGCCGTCGGACACTGCATGGGCGGGCGAGGTGCCGGTGCGCGTCACCTTGACGGTCTCGCCGCGGACCAGCGCGGCGACGTCGGCCTCGACGATGACGTCGTTGGCGGTGCCGCTCATCGACCACACGCGGTCACCGTTGCGGCCGAACAGCATCGTGGTCGGCACCGACTGTGGCCGGCCGTAGACGCGCAGCAGGTCGTCGTTGGCGCGCACGATGGGGAACCTGAGGTCGTAGTGCGCCGCGAAGCGCTTCAGCGTGGCGTCATCGGCGGTGTCGAGCGAGATCCCGATCATCTCGAAGCCGTCGGCGTGATGGCGCTTGTAGACGCCCGACAGGCCGCCGGCCTCGGTGGTGCAGGGCTCGCACCAGCTGGCCCAGAAGCTGATGAGGACGATCTTGCCGCGCAGCTCCTGGCGCAGCAGGGCGCGGCCGTCGAGGGTGGCGTAGTCGATGTCGGGCAGGCAGGCGGCGCCGTCACACAGGGTGTCGTGGGCGCGCTCGGGGAGCTGCGCGGTGCTGGCGGGGGCAGCGCCGGCGCCGGTGGCGGCGTCGGGTTTCGGCGCGCCCGGCCCGATGGGCGGGTGCTCGTCGGGTGCGTTCTTCTTGCAGCTGGCGACCGCGCTCACGCCGAGCAGCCCCAACGTCGCGAAAAGCAGCTTCATTCCTGCACTGAACGTGCGCGGTGCCGGGCCCATTCCGGCATGGTAGCTGGAACATCGCGCCTCATGCGTAGGTTTGCTGAGCATGAAGCGGGTAGCCATCGACAAGCTCTGGCTGGCGTGTGCGGCGACGGCCGCCGTGCTGGCGCTGGCCGGCGCGCTGTCGGCCAGCGGCTGTTCCCGTTCACGCGGCCAGGCCTCGGGCCCGGCCGCCATCGGGCCGGTGTTGACGCCCGACCCGGCCGACCCGGCCGACCCGGCCGAGCCGCCGCCGCCGGGTAGCAGCGCGGACCCCCTGGTGGTGATGACCTACAACGTCAACTTCGGCCTCGCCGGCGACGAGGACACCCTGGCGGCGCTGCGCGCTGGCCAGGCCGACCTGGTGGTGCTCGAGGAGGTCACGCCGGCCTGGCAGCGCTCGCTCGAGGATCGCGTCGCGGATCGCTATCCGCACCGGCTGTATCGCGCCGCGCGCGCCGCCGGCGGCCTGGCCGTGCTGTCGCGCTGGCCGCTCGAGGACGCCGACTTCGTGGCCTCGCCCGCGGGCTGGTTCCCGGGCTGGCGCGTGCTGGCGTCGACCCCACTGGGCAAGCTGCAGCTGCTGGCGCTGCACCTTCGCCCGCCACTGAGTGACCGGCGCGCCGCGTTCGGCGGCTTCTTCAGCACCGCCAGGGATCGCCGCGCCGAGATCGAGACCTACTGGAAGACCATCGATCCCACGCTGCCGGTGCTGGCGCTGGGCGACCTCAACGAGGACCAGAGCGGCAGCGCGGTCGACTTCCTGCGCGGCCACAAGCTGCGCGACGCGCTGCCCAGAGACACCATGACGTGGCGCTGGGACACCGGCGCGGGGCGCATCCAGTGGCAGCTCGATCACATCCTCTATGACGAGACCTTCCAGCTGGTGAGCGCGGAGGTGGTGAACGCCGGCCGCAGCGACCACCTGCCGGTGATCGCGCGGCTGCGCCTGAAGCAGCCGTAGCGGCACTGAGCGGCGCTACTGGATGGCGACGATGATCATCTTGCTGGTGTCGCCGATGCGGGTCGACTCGCCAGGGCCGGGCACCTGCGCGCATACGACGTCCTTGGCGCAGCTGTTCGAGGCCAGCACGTGGCGCACCGTGAAGCCGTAGTACTTCGACGTGACCAGCTTGATGATGGCGTCGCGCACTGGCATGCCTACCAGGGGCAGCATGGGCATCACCTCGGTGGGGTTGGCGCCGATCACCGCGACCAGGACCGGCTCCCGGGTCGATTGAGTCCGACCCACACCGTCGATGCCGTACACCCGCATCTCGAACGACGAATGCTCGGGCGCGGGCAGGAACACGACGTCACCGGTGACCCCCAGCGAGCGCAGCTTGGCGTATGCGTCCTCGTAGGAATACGCGGTGGTGATCTCGGGGACGATGAAGGTCTCCGGTCCGATGGCGGGCGGCACGTAGGCCGGACCTGACGCCGGCGGGCCTCCCGGGCCAGGGCCACCATGGGGCCGGCCATCGGGCGGCGGCGCGTTGCGCACCACACAGGCGGTCAAGCCAATCGTCAGTGCACCGATCAAGGTCAGTCTCGTCATCGCAGTGTCTCCCTCTCGCCCCGCTCGGCGGGGCCACGCATGATACCTTCGACTCGCATGTCGCGTCCGCCTGGCGGCGAACCACTCGAACGGGCCGGGCCGTTCGCCGTGCTGGGCAACCGGAACTTCCGGCTGTACTGGTCGGGACAGGCCATCTCCCTGGTCGGGACCTGGATGCAGGTCGTGGCCCAGAGCTTCGTCGTCGTCCACCTCAGCAATCGCAATGTCTCGCTGGGCCTCATCCACGTGGCGACGTCGGTGCCGATGATCCTGCTGTCGCTCAGCGGCGGCGCCTTCGCGGATCGCGCCGATCGCCGCAAGATCCTCCTCGCCACCCAGTTCGTCCTGATGCTGCTGGCGTTCGCCTTCGCGGCGCTGGTGCATAGCGGGCGGCTGACCATGGGCGCCATCATGGTGCTGGCGGTGCTGGCCGGCACCGCGGCGGCGTTCGACCTGCCCGCCTCGCAGGCGCTGACCCCGCAGCTGGTCGAGCCGCGCCAGATCCCGCAGGCGGTGGCGCTGATGCAGGCCATCTTCCATGGCTCGCGCCTGATCGGACCTGCGCTGGCGGGCATGCTGATGGGACCGTTCGGACCCGAGGCGCTATTCATCGCCAACGGCGTCTCTTTCATCGCAGTCATCGCGACCCTGATGTGGATCCGCCCAGCTCCGCGACCGCCGCGCCCCCACGGCGAGGGCGCCGGGATCGGCCAGGGTGTGCGCTATGTCATGACCCGGCCCGACGTGCGCGCCCTGATGGCCATCACCGCGCTGGGCGCGGTCATGATCTTCCCCTTCATGGTCGTGCTGGGCGCCGGCTTCGCCAAGCAGTTCTATGGCGGGCGCGGGGACGCCCTGGGCATCATGATGGCGGGCTCGGGCGCGGGCGCGCTGACCGGGGCGCTGGTGCTGCTGACCGTCAGCGACGCCGAGCGCATGCGCCGCATCGGCATCTGCACCGTGGGCATGGGCGTCGCGCTGGGCGCTTACGCGCTGTCGCGCTCGCTGCCGCTGACGGTGATGGCCATCTTCGCGCTGACCTTCTGCGTGTCGAGCGCGATGGGGCTGGCCTCGACCATCCTGCAGCAGAGCGTGCCCGACCACCTGCGCGGGCGCGTCATGAGCATCAACACCTTGCTCTTCATCGGCCTGATGCCGTTCGCCGCGCTGGGGCTAGGCGGGCTGTCGGATCGCGTCGGGCTGCCGCGCGTGATGGGCGGCGCCGCGATCGCCCACGTCATCGGCTCGGTGCTGCTGCTGCGCCGCGCGGTGGTCGCCCATCGCGTGGTATCGTCGGACGGTTGACGACGGAGGCGTTCATGCAGTTCGGTCCCAAGATCACCAAGTACCTGGAGCAGTACCGCGCCGAGCACACCAAGTTCTCGACCCGGCTGACCCACATGATCGGCATCCCGATGATCGTGGCCTCGCTGCCGCTGCTCCCGACCGCGCCGCCGGTCGGCGTCGGCCTGTTCGCGGCCGGCTGGGCGCTGCAGTACCTCGGCCACTATTTCGAGGGCAACAAGCCCTCGTTCTACGGCGACCCCACCTACCTGGCGGTCGGCGCGCTGTGGGCCGGCCTGGAGTGGGCCGAGATCCTGACCGGCAAGAAGCTGCTGCCCGAAGCTGGCGAGGTCGCCGAGGTCGCCGCCGCCTGATGTCGCGCGTCGGCCTGGTCCTGTCGGGAGGTGGCTCACGCGGGGCCTATGAGGCCGGCGTGGTGCGCTACCTGCGCGAAGAGTTCCCCAAGCGGCTGGGCCGCCACGTGCCGCTGGACGTCATCACCGGCACCAGCGTGGGCGCCATCAACGCGTGCTTCCTGGCCGGCACGATGGAGAACCTGGACGTGCAGGCCCGGCGCATCTGCGACGCCTGGCGCTCGCTCGACCTCAGCGAGGTCTTCCACGTCAAGTGGCGCGACGTCTGGCGCGCGGGCCGGCTGCTCATGGGCGCCACGCCGCCCGACGCCGAGCCGGGCGAGATCCGGCGCTCGGGGCTGTTCAACACCAGCGGCCTGGAGCGCTTCGTGGTGCGCTCGATCCCGTGGCGGCAGATCGCGAAGAACCTGGAGGCCGGCCGACTGCACGCGCTGACGGTGTCGGCCACGCAGGTGCTGACCGGCGCCACCGTGGTGTTCGTCGATCAGGCCGGTGACCAGCTGCCGCCGGCGTGGTCGAGGGATCCGCGCGTGCATGCGTTCCGGACCCGGATCGGGCCGTTTCACGCCATGGCGTCGGGGTCGATCCCGATGCTGTTCCCGCCGGTGCAGATCGACGGCCACTGGTACACCGATGGCGGGCTGCGCCAGAACACGCCGATGTCGCCGGCGCTACGCCTGGGCGCCGACCGGCTGATCGTGATCTCGCTCAAGCACAAGCCGCCACCGCGCGCCGAGGTCGAGGTGGCGCCCGAGAGCGATCCCTACCTGTCGCCGCTGTTCCTGTTCGGCAAGGCGCTCAACGCGCTGCTGCTCGACCACGCCGACTACGACCTCGACCGGCTGCGCCACATCAACTCGATCATCGAGGCCGGCGTGCGCACGTATGGCGAGGACTTCGTGGGCAAGATGAACGCCGAGATGACCGGCCACGCGCCGCTGCGCTACGTGCACACCATGCTGCTGCGCCCGTCGGTCGACATCGGCAAGATCGCGATGGACCACGCGCGCCGGGCCGCGCCGCGCATGGGCGGGCTGGCGCGGTCGACGCTGATGCGCCTCGGCCGAGCCGAGTCCAAGCGCGAGGCCGACCTCCTGTCCTACCTGTTCTTCGATGGTGACTATGCCGCCGAGCTGATCGCGCTCGGCCACGAGGATGCGCGCAAGCTGGAGGGCGAGTTCGCGGCCTTCTTCAACGCCGAGTCGGGCGTGCGCAAGATCGAGAAGACGGCCTAGGAGGGCATCATGGGCCTCATCTTCAAGCGCTGGCGGCCGCGCGCCGAGCTGCGCCCGAGCGGCGGCTCGGCGGCTGGCGCGGCCGTGCGCATCGAGTGGCTGGGCACCGCGGGCCACATCGTGCGCACCGCGACCACCACGCTGCTGATCGATCCGTTCCTGTCGCGCCCGGGCTTCGCGCGGCTGCTATTCGGCAAGCTGCGTCCGCTGGCGCGAGACGAGGGCCGGCTGCCGACGCGGGTCGACGCCATCCTGTGCGGCCACAGCCACTTCGATCACCTGCTCGATGCGCCCGAGATCGCGCGGCGCACCGGCGCGGTGCTGGTCGGCTCGGCGTCGACCTGCGCGTTCGGGCGCGCCACCGGCCTGCCCGAGGCGCAGCTGGCCGAGGTGCCGCCCGAGGGGCGCACGCTCAGCGTCGGCGACTGCGAGATCCGCTTCGTGCCCAGCCTGCACGGCCGGCTGCTGCTGGGGCGGGTGCCCTTCCCCGGCGTGGTCGCGGCGCCGCCCACGCTGCCGGCGCGCATGTGGCACTACCGCATGGGCGGCGCGTATGGCGTCCTCATCAAGGCCCCGGGCGCGACCATCTACCACAACGGCAGCGCCGACCTCATCGACGCCGAGCTCGAGGGCGTGCGCGCCGACGTCCTGCTGGTCGGCCTGGCCGGGCGCAAGGCCACGCGCGACTACCTGGGCCGGCTGACCGCGGCGCTGCAGCCCGGCCTCGTGATACCCACACATCACGACAGCTTCTTTGCGCCATTGTCGCGCGGGGTGCACCTGCTGCCCGGCATCGATCTCGACGGCTTCACCAGCGAGGCGCGCCGGGTCGCGCCCGCCGCCACCATCATCACGCCCGACTACTTCGAGTCGCTCGCGGTCCCGGCCGGCGACGCGCGTGGTGCGCAGCTCCTCGCGTAAGCCGTGCGCCCGCGCTATCCTGCTCGAGGGGAGCCATGCTCGAGTGTCCCAGCTGCGGTAGTGCGGTCCACGAGTCGCTGACGCGCTGTCTGCGCTGCGGCAAGCCCATCTCCGAGGCCACCGCCAAGGAGCTGCCCAAGCAGCGCACCAAGTATCGCGAGGGCATCGGCTTCGGCATCATCTCGGCCATCCTGGTGCTCGGCCTCATCGCGGGCATCGGCTATGGCAGCTACCGCGCCTACCTGTGGTGGACCTTCCGGAAGAACAGCGAGAAGGTCGCCAAGCTGAGCGTCGGCCGCCACCCCGGCAGCGCATACCCGCTGCTCAAGCTCGACCTGTCGTTCAAGCTGCGCCAGGGCCAGGCCTACCTGGTCGGCAGCGTGACCAACCAGGGCAAGCGCTTCATCGGCGACGTGACCTATCGCTACAGCTGCAACGAGCCGCCGGCCGGCAACAGCTTCAGCCTGGGCCCGTTCGGCCCCGGCGAGAAGCGCCGCTTCGAGCAGTTCCTGTTCCAGGCCCAGCGGCTGGAGACCTGTGACAGCCATGTCGACTTCGTCAGCATCACGCAGTGATGCTGGCGAAGTCGTCCGGTCCGGCTCCGACTCCGACCCGGCTCGTGCCTCAAAAGTAGTAACGCACGCCGGCCCCGAGATCGACCGTGAGGCCGCTGCGTGGCGTGTCGTCGTTGGCCACCAGGTCGACACCGACGGCGACCTCGAGGAAGACGTCGATCGGCGCGTTGCGAAAGCCGAACAGGATGCCGACCACGCCGCGCGGCCCCAGCGCCAGGTGCTCGTCACGGTTGTCGCGCTTGCCGTGCGACTGCAGGCGTCCGCCCAGGCCGACATACAGCGGCAGATCGAAGCTGGGCGTGCGCGTCAGCACCACCGGGTGCCACAGATAGTCGGCGTGCACGTGGATGCCGCGGCCGTCGGCGAAGCCCAGGCCGATGGCGCCGTCGATGGCGTGCGAGCGCTTGATGTACAGCTTGCCCGACACCCCGGTGGGCTCGCCCACGATGAGGCCGAGACCGAACGAGCCGCCGGTCTGCGCTGACGCGGTGCGTGCGCGCGCCGACAGCAGCACGAACGCCAGGGTCCCGGCCAGCGCGACGACCAGCAGCTTGCGCATACGACGATCCTACTCGACGCGCTGGATGATGTGGATGCCGAAGTCGGTCTTGACCACGCCGACCTCGCCGACCTTCAGGCGCAGCGACAGATCCTTGAACGGCTGCACCAGCCCCGCGCTGGGATCGACGTCATAGCTGTCGCCGGTCTTGGCCGAGCCCGGATCCTCGGACAGCTCGGCCATCAGCGGCTCGATCTTGTCGCCCTTCTTGAGCGCGGCGACGGTCTTCTTGACCAGCGCCTCCAGGGTCGCGCGGTCGCGCTTGGCGCCGCGCGGATCGCCGGCGTTGACCTCGGTCCAGCCCAGCAGGATGTGCTTGACCTTGCCCTTCTGGGTCACCGGGTCGCGCTTCATGATGTCGGACGACTCCAGCTTGTCGGGCGGCGGCGGCGGCACGCGCTTGATGACGTGCCAGCCGAACGGCGACTTGATCATGCCGGCCTCGCCGAGCTTGAGGCGCATCGACAGGTTCTTGAACGGCTCGACCATGGGGGCGCCGGCGTTGACCTCGTAGGCGCGCGCGCTGTCCTTGGAGCCGGGGTCCTCGGAGAACTCCTTCATCAGCTTGGCCATGTCGCCACCGGCGCGCACCTTGCCGAGGATCTCCTTGGCCAGCTTGTCGGCGGCAGCCTTGTCACGCTGCGCCGCGCGCGGATCGACCGGGCGCTTGGCGGCCGCCGGGACGTCCTTCCAGCCCAGGAGGACGTGCTGCACCAGCACGGTGCCCGGCTCGGCGGGGCGCTTCAGGATGTCGGCCGACTCCAGCGGATCGGGCGGCGGCGGCGGCACGCGGATCATGACGTGGTAGCCGAAGGTGGTGCGGACGATGCCGACCTCCTTCTCCTTCAGGCGCAGCGCCAGGTTCTTGAACTCGGGCACGAAGGGCGAGTCGGCCTTCACGGTGTAGGGCTCGCCGCCCAGCGAGCCGGGATCCTCGGAGTGCTGCTTGACCAGCGCGTCGATGGCGTTCGGATCGGCCTTCAGCTTGGCGGCGAGCTCCTCGGCCAGCTTGGCGGCGTCGTCGTTGCTGCGTGCGGCGGCGCGCTGATCGAGCTGGCCTTGGTAGGCGGCGGCGAGATCCTTCCACGCCAGGAGCACGTGCTTGACCTGCGACTCGCTGGCGACCTCGGTGCGGGCCAGGATGTCCTTGCTGTCGAGGTCCTTGCCGGCGGGCGCCGCGGGCGCCGCCGGGGTCACCGACGGGCTGGGGCGATTGGGGTCATCGGGCACCACGGTGACCGGGCTGGCGGGCGGGGTCTCGCTGGGGCGAGGCCCCATCTTGTCGCCCTTCTCCTTCTTGCAACCCGCCGTGAGCACTGTCACCACCAGGGCCAGTGCCAGCGCGACAGGACCGCAAGGAATCGATCGGGGACGACGAACGTCAGTAGTCTTCGAATCTGAAAGGCCGCCCGTTTGCATGGTCGCGTATCCTAGTCCCGTGGTCGAGAATAGCAAGCCGAGCGCCGGTGCTCGGACGCTCGTACTTGCGCTGGCCGCTTCGGCCATCGCGCACGTAAGCGTGTTCGCGATCAGCGTGGCCATGGGCAGCAGCGACTGGTTCTCGCGGCCGCGGCGCTCGGGCGACGTCCTGCAGATGGCCGAGTTCGAGTACAAGCCGGCCGCCGCGCCGCGCACGCTGACGCCCGACGACGACAAGAACAAGCCCAGCCCGTCGGCGTCGCCATCGGTGTCACCGGCCGCGTCGCCGGCGGCGAGCAAGCCGAAGCCGCCGCGCAAACCGCGCATCAAGGTGCCGCCGGTGTCCACCCAGGGGGTCACTCTCCCGGCGTCGCAGGACGGCGGCGTCGCCAGCGAAGCCGACGCCGGGCCCGACCCGAGCGCCGACGCCGGTCCCGACGAGGCGCCCGCTGATCCCGACGCGCCGCCGCCCGCGGCCTCGGCCGACCTGGGCCCATATGCGCCGGGAGATGCGCGCGTGATCGCCATCCTGCATGCCGACAAGCTGCGCAAGAACCCGCTGCGCGCGGGCGCCGAGGAGCTGCTGGCGGCGCTGCCCGACACCGAGATGATCCTGGCCGGCACCGGGCTGAATCCGTTCGACGACTTCGACACCATCATGGTCGCGACCGCGGATCCCGCCGATGTGTCGGAGACCTTCCTGGCCGGGCGCAGCATCCATGGCGCCGCCGCACTCAAGAAGGCGCTGGCTGGCCCCGACGGCAAGCGCGTGCGCTGGATCGACGCCGGCGAGCGCGCCATCGGCATGCGCGCCAGGGCGCCGAAGTGGGATCCACGTCTGTATGTCGTGGCCGGCCCCGAGTGGATGGTGTTCGGTCGCCCCGAGCAGCTGGGTGCGCTGGCCGACCCGCCGGCACCGGCGGGCGCCGCGCCGTCAGGTGACGGCGGAGCAGATGACGAGTTCGCCTCCGATGCCGGGGTCAGCCCGACCGGGACCGCGCCGGTGCCACCCGGCTGGGCCAAGCGGCTGGGTCAGATCCGCACCGTCGCCGGCGAGGAGGTCGACGGCCCCGCGCTGGTGCTGTCGGTGGCCGACGTGCGCGGCGCGCTGCGCCTGCCGAAGAGCCTGCGCGCACCCATCCCCAAGCAGGCCACCCTGGCGGTGCGCCTGGATGCCGAGGGCGCCATCGGCTGGGCCACCATCGTGTTCGACGATGACGCGGCGCTGCAGGCCTTCCTGGTCGAGTGGAAGGGCTGGCGCGACGCCGCCGCCCGCGATCAGTTCTCGGCGCTGCTCGGCGTGCCTGCACTGATGGACAGGGTCGAGCTGACGCCCGAGGGCGCGCGCCTGCACCTGCGCACGCGCATGAAGGCGCAGCAAGTTGGATCCCTGCTGCGGCTGGTGGCATCCCAGGTGAAGATGAGAGCGACCGAGCGCATCGAGCGACTGAACAAGGCGAGGGGCAAATGAGCACCGCAGGAGCCATGTGGATGGCGCAGCGCCAGGGCAAGCTGGCGGAAGTACAGGCAGAGATCCAGCACGAGCGCGCCAACGCCCTGGGCCGCGTGGGCGAGGCCCTCGACGCCCGCATCGACGACCTGCACAAGCTGGCCATCACCCTGCAGCACCTGCTCCCCGGCAGCGAGCGCACGCAGGCCCTGCGCAAGTATGCCCGTCTGCGTGACACCGCCCAGGAGCTCAAGTGGTTCCTGGTGGTGCAGCGCGAGGCCATCGGCCTCACCGA
>Ga0154020_10001824_pt1 | contig 26070 bp, 21 predicted proteins | sample Klosneuvirus_201_FD_109709 | JGI IMG/M metagenome (GOLD analysis project Ga0154020, IMG submission 109709) | Active sludge microbial communities from wastewater, Klosterneuburg, Austria - Klosneuvirus_20160825_MG | ecosystem: Engineered > WWTP > Aerobic digester > Activated sludge | place...
ATCGAAGCTGTGGACTGCAACTGGCTGTCCGACCGCCCCACAACTCGGACCACTTGCGCTGTGAAAGTTCGCTATCGACAGACGAATGAGCCCTGCACGATCGATCCTGGCGCAGGTAACACCGTTACCGTCTATCCTGACGCGCCGATCTTTGGAGTCGCTCCGGGGCAGGCTGCCGTTTTCTATGACGGCGATCGAGTGCTGGGCGGTGGTTGGATTCGAGGTGATCGATCAGGGTAACCGAGTTATCCGCGTTCATCCTTTGATTCACTTCGCAACCAGTCACTGGCGGCTTCATCAACTCCTCAACGCGATTCCAATCTCGTTTCCGGTGCGACATGAGGGGTCCAGCCAGGATCACCAGCATCGGTCGGCCTCGACGCCATCCGGAACAGTGATCACGGTCAGACAAAACAGAAGACGTATGACGGCAGAAGTGAGAGTCATGGATTCTAAGTTTTTCTATTCATTGCTGACCAGAGATTTCTGCTCCCCAAAATCACATCGACACTTCGGCGGTTGCTTTGTTCAGAAGCCTCGCAAATTGCGGATATCCGAAAACGTGCGCAGTGTGTAACCGATGCCCGCGTAGTCAAGCGCCGAACAGAGTGCTCGAACGGCGACGCCCATACCGTCCGGGCCGCTGAAGCCGCCGAACTGGCCGCCGCCTTTTAGGTGCGGTTCTGTCTCCAGATAGAAGCCTTCGATTCCGAGTTTCCGCAGCCGTTGCTCAATTGCGGGCAACTCTTCCCGCAGATCGCGGAAGATCATTTCATGGCCAGAATCACCATCCGTACACGGCACGAAGTTCTTCAGTCGATCCTCATCGACCGCGCCTTCCCAGACAAGACTTGGATCGATTCGATAGTCCTTGACATGCATCCAGCCCAGCCAGGGAATCGTGGCTCGGTATTCTTCAAAGACCTGGATGGCGTTCTTGTTCTGAGCCGCCACATTGCCAGCGTCGAAGATCAACACCAGGGACGGATGGTTCACTCGCTTTGCGAGTTCTGCCAGCAGCGGCCCGGTTTCGCCGACGAGATTTGGCTCAATTTCCAAGCCGTAAACCAAGCCTTCCTTCGCACACGCTTCAGTGATCGTGCGAATCTGCTCGGCCGCCTTGTCCAAATGCTCAGCCGGCTTCGTGCCGCGCGGATGATAAAACGAAAAGCCGCGAATCAGCTTCGTTTCCAACGATTTCGCGCAGGCAATCGTGCGGGCGACTTCGGTCTTCATGTATTCGTCAAACGGCACAAACTTGTTGTGCGAGCCATCATTGATGTCCAGCAGCTTCACCTTGCCGACACGGGCACCGATGCTGGTCACGCGAATGCCATATTCGGCGTGCAGTTGTTTAAGTTTGTCGAGCTTTTCCGGACTGAGTTCCGTGACGTGTTCAATCTTGCCGTCACCCTGCACGTCGATAAATCGCGGGCTGTAGTTACGCAGTCCCATCGCGGCCAGTGCCGTCATTTGTTCAAGTGCAGTGCGTCGATTCGCTGATTCATCAGCAAACGCGCTGATGATCACAGTTGGCTTGCTCGCCATGATTGCCTCCGGAAAGATTCGATTGGAAGGCGGTATTGTTCCGGGTGACGTGGCAATTCACAAGTGTACGGGCGCTGCCTTTCAAGAGTCGCTAAACTCTTCGAGGTCGGTTGTGAAGATGCGGGGCGTCGGATCGCGGCATTTTCGGCGACGGTGGTGTCCGGCAACTTTTAAGCACCCATGCACAAGTTAAATGGCATAATCGCAGGATTCATAGTCAGGGGAGTGACGTCCCCGGTCGCCGCAAACCCGGCGAGCGGAGCGGCGTAAGCCCTCCGAGTCAAATGCGGGCAACTCGGTGGGCTGACACCCACCGCTCGCCAAGTTATGCCCCAAGACTTACGCATGGGCGCTTACTTCCGCCCTGCTTTTTTCTCGGCTTTTTTCTCGGCTTTCTTTTCCTTCGCCGTTTTGTCCACCGCTCGAATCAGATTCAGAATGCTGCCGGGGAGAGCGTTCCTTTTTTGTTCCGGATCCTGACTGCTGACATTCTGAAACAGGTCGATGACCGCCGACGTGACTGGCGGGACCTCTTCCGTGTACTGCGCTGGAGCAATCCGCCGGGTTAACTCGCCGAGCAGATTCATTCCTTCCGGCAGTTGCAGTTCCGGCTTTGAGACTGTCCCGAGTACTTTCAGCTGCATCGGAGCCGACGTCAACTGAGACAGCATCACCAGGAATGGACGACCTGCGGGGATAATCTTAGGGACATTCAGAGTCAGCAGCAGATCCAGCGACTCGTCCAGACGAATCAGACCGGATGAGGTAAATGTCAGTTCTTGCGCAATTTGAGGCAGCAGAAAACACATGCCTTCATGGTAGATTCCATCATTATCAACAGCGAACTCGACAGTCGAATTCTCAAGCATTTCAATTCTGTCCGGTAATGTTGTCCCGGTAACTTGTCCAGCCAGAGCGGCCAGCTGCCGTGTCCACGTTTCTTTCAGGCGCGCTTCAAGGCTATGAAATTCCGCGCGTCCCCGGATGGAAATCGGCAGCTGTTCGGTTGTCACGGATCCTTCAATCTGTTCGCCTTGCAACGGCATGTGGATCGCATCGAGCCACACGGAGGCGGTCCCTTTCAGCGTTGTGGACTGCGACAGCACCGGCGCGATCAGGGCCAGATTCTGCTGGGTATGTGATTCGGAAATTGATGAATGGTCGAAGAGCTGAATCGGATCAATGTTGAGCATCCGCCGTCCATCGGCATCCGGTCCGACGTTGCCCGTAATATCAAGTCCATCCAGCTCCACGATTGGAATGGATCGCCACGGGACGACCAATTCCAGAGAGCCGTTTTCAATTTGAAATGACAGCTCATTCTTTGATGGCCGGGGGGTCATATGAAGCGGCCACTGCCCGTCTTTATCCAACTTGACTGTCACAGAGGAGCCAATAATGCGGATTTGCCCGATATGAACCGGGTCGGTCAGGAATGAAAACATGCCTTTGGACGTCTGCATCTCTTTGACGGTCCAGACAAACCGTTCGTCTGCATCGGTCAGCCGCACGTCGCGAAATACAAGCGGTGCGAACCAGCCACCCGTCGCAAATTCTGCCGTTGCGGTGAGTTCTTCATTTCCGATCGCCGACTGCAGCATTCGATTTCGCTGCGAAGTCGCGGTCAGGATGATCGGGGCAACCCCGAGACCGCTGGCCAGAATGGAAAGCACGACTGATGTGGTCACAATTGCCCGCCGTTTCCAGAACGGGGATCCGCCCACTGCAGTAGTTTCAACGGTCGATTTGTTGTTGACTTCCTCTGTCTTCATGTGCGATATTTTCCTTTGGAATTCATGATCTTGCGGTGCGGGTCTGTCCTTAGATCTGCATCGACTGGCCCGCAGATTGATTTCTGCAGATCGACGATTCATTCTTCGCCATGGAAGCATTCTATCGCACTTTGCCCCGACAAATGGCATTTTTTCACTTTTGCGGCAAAAGACAGAGTCTGGCAGGGGCCGGTATCGTGGCGAAGTGGCAATTATCGCGTTAGCATCTGTCAAACGAATTCGCTTCTCTTCCCACCAAACTTCCATCCCCACCCCCCGGAGGTCCGTCCATGAAACTGCGTTGCGGCTTTTTGCTGACATCATTGATCTTTACCACTCTGCTTTCCCAATCCACGTCCAGTGCTTCGGCCGGTGAAAAGGTCGAGTTGGAATCGACCGAATCCGCCCTGAACATCACAATTGATGGCCAGCTGTTTACCACGTATAACGTGTCCCCAGAGTTGCTGAAGCCGTTTTTCATGCCGGTGAAAACGCAATCCGGAGTGACAGCCAACCGCAAACTCAACGACGCTTCTGACGCGGATCATCCGCATCAAAAAGGCGTGTGGAACTCCGTCGATGAAATCAACGGTATCAAATTCTGGAAAGAAGATGGCCCCATTCGCAATGTGTCCCTCCGCGTCATTGAGTCTGGCGGTCCGACCGGTGTCTTTGAAGCGATCAACGAATGGCGGCATCCCGAGACTGGTATTCCGCAGGTTACGGAAACAGCGGTCATCACAATCCACGCCAATCGTTTGCTCGTATATGACATGACGTTTACCGCGTCACATGTGGACGCGACATTCGAAGACACCAAAGAAGGCCTGTTTGGCATCCGCATCGCGCCGTCGATGAAGGAAAAAAACGGTGGACATGTCGTCGCCAGCGATGGCACTGAGACCACAAAAAACTGCTGGGGAAAACCGTTCCCGTGGATCGATTATTATGGAGCAGTGGATGACAAGACGGTGGGCGTAACGATCATGGATCATCCGTCCAACTTTCGGCCATCACGGTATCATGTTCGTGATTATGGACTCTTCTCGATCAGTCCGTTTGGAGCCCACGCCTACACCAACGGCGTCGAAGAAGCGGCTCCCGTGCATCTGAAAAAGGATGAATCACTGCGAATTCGATACGGGATGTTCATCCACGATGGTGACACGAAGGAAGCGAACGTCGCTGCGGCCTATGAGCAGTTCGTGAGCACGACCGGTAAATAGTCCGACCGACAAATAGTCCGATCGCAAGCGGTGCCGCACCGGACGGCGTGCGCCCAGTGGCACTCACTTTACAAAGTAGACGTCACTCTCTGAGTGACGCAGGCCGCAAAATGCTGCCATTGGCATTCGTCACTCAGAGAGTGACGGCTACTTTAGCCACAAAGTGAGTGGCATTAGACATACGCCGTTCCGCGATACATCAAACACAGTCAGCGTCAACAGCCAGCAACTGACCTGCGGCCTGTCGAACCCGGTCGGCTGCGGATTCTGTAATCCCCGACAGCAGCGGCAGATGCCGACCGGTCTTCGCGATGCCGCTCAGTTGCACGGCTTCGTGCAGGACACGGATCGGGTTGATTTCGTTTCGCAAGTTTTCCAGCGGCAGGAAGACTCGGCGAATCTTTTCCGCCAAGTCGTAATCCTTCGCGATAATGGCCGCCAGCATTCGCTGAGACAATGCCGGATTCACACAGACGCAACCAGACGTGTAGCCGTTCAGCCGAAACTTCGTCAGGTGAGCCATCGCTGGCTGTTCGCCAATTCCGCTGCAGATCAACTGCGGATCGACCATGGATACCAAGCGGCTGAGAAAGTCGTCGTCAGATGGCTCCTCGCGGACAATCGCATATTTGATAAACGAAACCAGTCCGTCACGCACAAGCTCCGACGCACCTTCCGGACTGATGTAACCTTCTTCCTTGATGTAGAGCACCGCAGGATGGCCATACACTTCCACAAATTTTCGAAACCCGTTCATCAGTCCCGCCTCGGTCATAACAGCCTTGGTGGGCAGAACCATCGCGGTGGGATAGCGTGTGTCCTTCAACATTTCGGCCTGATCCATCATCAACCCGTACGAAGGACCAACGGACGGAATCACCAGTGTCTCTTTTCCCGCAACCGCCTCCAAAGTCTCCAGCATCGCTGCATATTCGGACGGTCGCACGTGATAAAGATTTGCGTTGCCACCGTACAGCAGCATCGAAACGCCGCCCGCTTCGATGTGTCGCATTAATTTCGCATTTTCGGCGGTGCAGATCTTATCCTTCGCGTCTCGCGCAAGTGGGGGCACCGCCAAGACAGAGGTCCGAAATTGTTCGGGGCGAAAAGCGGAAGTTTGCATCACAGTCCTTCATTCTGGAGATTTCGAATTTAACGCGAAGGATAGCAGTGCCGTAAATCAGATTCACTTGCCGAGTCCCTCTTTCCGGCGTTTTTGACGGGTCTCGCGACGGCCGACAATGTCGGTCTCGTTTGGCGAATTCGCCGAACAGACCTTCACAACTTGCGACAGCATTATTTCCTGTGAGATGATAGATGTTTCATCAAACCGATGACACTTGTTATCCGATGCGCAACATTCCGGATGCTCGTCAATCGAAACTCCGGCGGCAAATACCGCATTCACCAGCATATCGGAAAATCTTGCCGCTTTGGTACAGAATGCGCAATTCATCTTGGGCAGGTGTTCATTTCCACGGTTTCGTTCCTTACAGAAACAAGGAGAATCGAAATGAAAAGTCTACTGTTTGTAGCCAGTGCCGCGTTGGCACTGTGCGTTGTTGGTTCCAGTGATGCGTCGGCTCAGCATCATCGATTCAGAACCGGTTACGGTCATGGTGGCGGATACTCGTCACCGCGGCTTTCCGTATCCGTCGGTTACGGAAACTTCGGCGGGTATAGGTCATACGGCTCTGGGTTCAATCAGTTTCAGGGCTATGGTGGCTATCCAGTCTATGGAGGCCATACGCCTCGAGTTTGGCACGATACGAGTCACCTCGATTATCACGCGCCTTCGGTCGTTCCGCATCGTGGTCACCTGGATTATGTTCCCGGCCACTATGACCTGCATCGAACTGGTCATTGGGATCGCCACCGTCACTAAGCGAACATGTGGCAAAGATTCGTCTTCCCCCTATCGCCCATCGGCGCGTCGTCGATGGGTGATTTTTTCTGGCTGTCTGTTGCGATGGCCTTGACCGCGAACATGATGACTCATTTCACGTTCGTACAATTTCTATCACCCTGATTACTGGAGTATGAAGTCATGACGATTTCCAAAATATTTTTCACGGTGGCCCTGATTGCTCTGCCAGCACTCGCGACGTCAACGGCCAGTGCTCAGCACGGCTACCACATGGATCACCACGATCACGTAATTAGGGACAGTCACGGTCATGTGATCGGGCGCTACCACCATGACGTGATTCACAAAAATGCCTCCCACATCGTGCCACATTTTCGTGGCCACAACAGTCACGGAACCTACTATCGACAGGGCAGCCAGTCGTTTTACTACCCACAGACGGCGAATCTGGGAACGCTGCAGACTCCGCCAACACCGGAAGAGATCACATTCGGCGGATTCGAACACGTCGATGATTTGGCGATGCGACTGGAAACACTGATGAATGAATTGTGTCTGGATCTGTATTACAACTATTCACACAACCCAGGGTTCCTGGAAACCTACTCAGAAGCCTATTCACTGCTCGAAACCGCAAAGTTCATTCACGCTGCGGAACACGCCAGGGATCGCGACGCGATTAGCGGCAAACTCGGCGGAGCGGATGTGCTGTTTCATCATGTCGAGGACGATGTCCGCAGCTGGTCGCGAGTGCATCACCGACAAATCGGCACGCTTGGAATTCTCAGTAAGATGGACATGGCCGAATCCGTATTGCATCACCTGATGCAGGACATCGGAGTGCAGCCTGAAATTCAGGAGCAGACACCCGCTCCCGGAGTCGGCGGTCCAGAGCAGGCTCCGCTGCCTCAAGCATTTCAGCCACGCTGATTGCAACAGTTCGAATGCTGAGAAGGCGTCCTGAAGCAGTTTACCCGTTTGCCCCGACCCATCGGGGAGGCTGAGTCCAAGACGCCTCGCCGATGGCGTCGGGTCAAACGAATGTTCGGACCTTATTTCAGGACCGTCACTTAGGCGAGCGGAAGAAACAGGATTACCAGGGATCTCGCGTCGCCGAGGGAATCCGACCTGAGAGAGGTCGGACTACGTAGGCAGATCTGTCCTCAGATCTGCTTCCTTTGGCGTGGTTCAGTCGCACGGGGCCGATCGGCCTTAAGACTCGTCGATGGTAAATCCTTTCCTGCCGCTCGCCTTAACGAAAGAGCGGTCACTTCGCCTTGCGGGGTGCTGCGGATTTTGCAGAAACATCCTTTTTCTTCGCCCCGGACTTTCGACTCTTTACGGTTGCAGTTGCCGGGCGGCTCTTGGTCCTGGAACTTGCCACCGCAGTCGCAGTTTCCGCAGTCGCTTGTTTTGCTTTCGCACCACTCGAACTTTTGGCGATGCTGCGAGCTTCTTTCGCAGCTCGTGTTACCTTTGTGACAGTCTTGCGCGGCTTCTTCGCAGTCACAGGTTTTGCCACCACGGCAGATGGTTTCGCTGCCGATGGTTTCGCTGTTCTTTTTCGCTTTGCCGGTTTCGGCACTTCGTCGGTCGCGTCATCGGCCAGTTCGATCCCGAAGATTGCGCCCAGATCCTGCGAGTCCAGTCCACCGCTGCCACTGTTGAGTTCTCGATCCAGGTTGCCGGACGCGATCGCCTGGGAGACCAGTTCGTTATGATCTACGCCGCGAAGCAGGAACAGCAATTCCGGCTGGTTGTCAAGGCGAGCACCAATGCCGTACATCACGGCGGCCAGATGCTTGCAGCAGGACGAGTAGTCCGGACAACTGCACGACATGCGAATTTCTTTCGGGGACGGAAAGAGTCCTGTCTTTTGATCCGTCAGCTGCTGCATGACGCCGTCGGAGAGCTTGCCGGACAATAAGTCGAGCAGTGAATCAATCGACTCGCTGCATTCCGATCGAATGGCCTTCCAGCGTTTCTTATCCAGTTCTGTGATTTCGATTCGCACTGTATAAGGTGTCGATCCGGCGACAATGGCTTCAACCTTTTTCGGCTTGATGACCAGATCGACAACGGATCCGTTGCGGACGTAGGTCGCTCCCCGCGGCAAACGATTCGAAAAATCCTGATATGCCACCAGATTGTCACACCACGCCTTACCCCAAAAAGTTTTGGCAATCTCGCGGCCCTGGACGGAAACCGGTGACGGGCTGCGTTTTTCTTTTTTTGCGACCTGTGCGGCTTTCTTCACGGCTTTGCTGATTTTATCGCCGACCGAAACGTACGGTTCCCACATCATATAGCGACTCATTTGGAATCCCTTCTTAGAGTGTCAATGTCGTTGCAACCACCCATGAACAAGTTATCGAGCAAAATTCGTTTAACGGCTCGCCGCAGGCGTACGGCAAATTACCAGAAAACCCACGCCTTCGGCTAGTCGTTCAACGAAGAAACTTGTGCATGAGTGCTTAGAAAGTTGCGGAATGGCACCAATCCGAATTTTGACGAATCCGGCTACGAACTTGGTGATGTCGCATCGTAGTCGAGCGCGGGACGGCGTCAATTGAACTTCTCCGAGGAACAGTTGGGACAACTGTTCTACACTTATACGCAGTCCAGACCGAGGTACTTTCAAAGGCAATGTTTTCGATGTCCCTTCTCCCCCTGGCAAGGGGGAGATGGTGGCCGTCAGGCCGGATGAGGGGGCCGACTTGGAGTGAATATGATGAACCAGAAAACAGTTGCTTCTTTCCCCCTCACCCTAGCCCTCTCCCCCGTGGAAAACGTGTACAGTTGGAAAATCAATTGCGGGGGAGAGGGGACAATCGCAAGAAAATCCCGTGCATCATTTCTGACCGCGTGAAGTATAGATTCAGTCATCCAGTGTGGCTCGAGTGACGTCGAGGGCGACAAATTTCATCAGATCCGAATCACTCATTTCCGTCAGCAGTGTCTCACTGCCTTCGCCAAGAACGTTGTCGGCCAATTCCTGTTTGTCGCGAATCATCTGATCGATACGTTCTTCCAGCGTTCCTTTGCAGACAAACTTGTGAACCAGCACGTTGCGTTTCTGACCAATGCGGTAGGCTCGGTCCGTGGCCTGGTTTTCCACGGCCGGATTCCACCAGCGGTCGAAGTGAATCACATGCGACGCGGCTGTTAAATTCAGTCCCGTGCCTCCCGCTTTGACGGAGATCACAAAGAACGGAACGTTGTCCTGTTCCTGAAACTGCTGGACCAGATGTTTGCGTTTGGCAACCGGCACGCCTCCGTGCAGTACCAGCCCCGGTTTGCGAAACTGCGTTGCCAGAAATTCTGCCAGCGGGTCGCACATCGACTGAAACTGAGTGAACACCAGCATTTTTTCCTGACGTTCACGAATGGGTTCGCAGATGTTGCGCAGACTCTGAAACTTGCCGCTTTCCGCTGGGTCAAATGCTGTCTGACTTAAAAACTGGTCAGGATGATTGCAGAGCTGCTTCAATCGCATCAGCATCGACAACACCAGGCCGCGACGCTGAATGCCGTCCGCGTCCGCCAGTTGTTTCTCCACATCCGCGACGAGTTTTTCGTATAGTACGGCCTGCTTCTTGGAGAGCCCGCACTCGACCCGAACCTCAGTCTTGTCAGGAAGATCCGGAACGATATTCGGATCAGTCTTCATTCGTCGCAGAATGTAGGGCCGCACCAGTTTCCGAAGCGACGAAACTCCCGCCGCGTTTTGCTGTTTCGTCATCTGCTTCACGAACTCGCGGAACTGTTTCACGGTTCCCAGCAGCCCCGGCACGCAGAAATCAAACAGTGACCACAAATCGCCCAATTGGTTTTCCACAGGTGTTCCGGTCAATGCTATTCGACCTGACGCTTTCAGTTTGCGGACAGATTTCGATTGTGCCGATCCCGCGTTTTTAATCGCCTGGGCTTCATCCAGAACCACCATCCGCCAATGCATGTCGGTCGGCCATGTCGAACGGCGGATCAGGGTATAGGTGGTCACAACAACGTCATACGCCGCCAGTTCAGTGGCTGGTTTCTTTGCAATCTTGTCGAGCGTCGCTGCGTCACATTCGGATCTGTGGGCCAGAAAGACATTCAACTGCGGCGCGAACCTGTCGAGTTCCTGCTTCCAGTTTCCGATCAATGACGCCGGAACTATCAGCAGGAACGGGGCGGATTCGTTGGTCGGCTGTGCGCGACGACTCTTTGACGGCTGCGGCTTCGCGCCAGCTTCCTTCAATCGCAGAATTAGATCAATCACCTGGATCGTCTTGCCCAGGCCCATGTCGTCAGCCAGGCAGGCACCGAGACCCAGTTGAGTCATGAACCACAGCCAGCGAACACCGTCGGACTGGTACGGCCGCAACGTCGCATTCAGACCGACGCCGGGTTCACAACCCACGATTCCCGAAGGATCTCGAATGCTGTGCAGGATCTCCGCCAGCCATTCACCGGAAGTCACCGACGACCATTGCAATGCGTCGTCATCGACAGAGTGCACTGCTTCCAGTTGCGTGCCCGCCAGCAGTCGCATTCCTTCCAGAAAAGAAATGCCGTCCGCGTGTTCATCCAGGAGTTCCTTCCAGTGGTCCAGCGCCTCCTGGAGTTTTTGCTGATCGACTTCGACCCATTTGCCGCGAAGCAGAGTCAGGCCGTCCGTCGCAGCCAGCAACTGTTGCCGTTCCTCGTCCGTCAGTGGAGTGCCATCGACAGCGAGATTCGCGGAAAAGTCGAGTAGTGAATCCAGCCCCACGGCACTGGCTTTCTGGTCACCGATCCGAACCTGAACCTGGGGCCGCGTCACCTTGCGAGTCTTCCACCAATCCGGCACTCGGACGCTCAATCCAGCCTCTTCCATCACGGCGACGTCGCTCAGAAACCGAAACGCCTGAGACACGGGCCATGCCTGTGGCTTGAAGATGGCGCGCGAGGACAGCAACTGGCCGACCATTTTGCTGCGATTGGCCGCCTCACGCACCGGAGCCAGTAGTTCGGCCAGTTTGGTCTGATCCCGCTCCGCCGCGTACTGTCGCAGAGCTTCACCGAGTGGCAGATGCTGCACCTGCGACTTGGCCGAAAGGCGATGCGCGTAGGTCGCCAGAAATGCAAACGGCGCATCGGGATCGCGTTTGTTCTCCGCCAGATGAAAGGTGACCCGGCCCAGCAAATGTGCATCAGGGTTCAGTCTTAACAACAGACCCCGGCACCCGCCGTCAGTCTCTGCCGCACGCTGCAAAAATCCTGTCAGCAACTCAGCCCAAATGGTCTTGAGCAAGTTATTTGTCAAGTACTCCAACCCAAGCATTGGCGGTGCTTCTGCAACAGTCACCGCGAGAGCCAGGTCATCCGGCGGGGCCAGTTGCGACTGGCTATTCTTTGCCGAAGACTTTGATCCCGCTGCCTTCGCAGACTTTTCCAGCGCTGCAAAATGTTCGTCATCCAAATTGGCAACGGCCTTCAGAAACCGCAGTGACCAGTTTCGCCAGAACACAAACGACAGCGGCAATGGGACTTTGTTGCTCACACCCGCCAGGGACAACAATCCCGTAGACGTCGAATCTCCAAACGCCCGCAGCAAGTCCGCACAAGTCGTTTCATCAATCGCTACCCCGGCCAGGACTTCGTCTTGCAAATCCATCTCGGGCTCACAAACGATTCGGCCCGACGGAGTAATATGAAGCTTGAGTTGCATGAGTCGATGTTTTCGCTTGCGTTTATGAACGGTGCTGTCAGGTTTTCAGGTCTCGTCCGAGATTTTTTTTCCGTTTGACCCGACCCAGCGGGAAGGCACAGTGCAAAACGCCTCGCCGATGGCGTCGGGTCAAACGAATGGTACGGCATTCTATCGTCACTTCATGTGTCGATAGAAGTCAGCAAGTGTCAGGGCTGTATCACCCAACACAGTTCCGGGCAACCATCGCGGAATTCAGACACTTCCTCGAAATTCGGCTCACTCAGATCGTCCAGCATTCTCGACGCGGGAAACTCCGGCAATGGACATCCTTCGCCGGTTGAACGGAGAGTCCGAGGAGGGTAAAAGCCGCATTGTTGTCCGACATCCCCATTGAAATATCGACGATCGGAACTCCGCATGTCTTCAGAAACCGCTATCCGCGAACGCAAAGATTCCTTGCGAAAGCAGGCGCATGCCAACAGAAACGCTCAGGAGAACAAGGACGAGTTGAGTCGCCGAATTGTGGGGGCGTTCATGTCGCTGCCAGAATACGCTCTTGCAGAAACGGTCATGTTTTATATCGATGTCCGCAGTGAAGTTCGGACGCGACATGATCTGGCGCTGGCACTCGCGTCCGGCAAGACGATCGTTGTGCCGTGGTGCAATGTTGATGGTGAACTGGAATTGTTCCGCCTGGAGAACATGGAGGAACTTGAGATCGGAATGTATAAGATCCTCGAGCCAAAATCTGAATTGCGCAGTCTGCCGGGGAAACAGGTCTCTGTGGAATCGCTGGACCTGATCATGGTGCCGGGTGTCGGATTCGATCGCCGTGGTGGTCGGATGGGACACGGCAAAGGATATTACGACAAGCTCCTGCAACACGCTCGGACCAACGCGCCGCTGATTGCACTGGCGTTCGAGTGTCAGTTGTTCGTCGAAATTCCCGTCGCGGATCATGACATCTTCATGGACAAGCTGATTACGGAAGATCACGTTTATCCTGGTCGCGGTCGAGGATAGTGCAAGATGACCGCCATCGTTGAAGACACCTACGCGGAAGCATTTCGCAGTTTGTACGTTGAATTTCTGATCACAGCCCGCGATCGAAAGTGGCTCGATCATGCGATCAACGCGGCAACCGGTTGCGGATCGTCCACGATCATGTGTGACTGCGAAGCAGGGCTCGACCGCTACGTCGGCCCCGGCGGTGACACCTCGTTTGAAACTCCGGATGGTCGCCCCGGCGCGATTTGTCAGCTGCATGTGCCGCGATTTTGGAAGCACCGTGTCGATGCTCTCGAAAAAGCACTGCTGAAACGTGTCAGTCAGAATGTGCTCACGTGTCCGACGACGCGGTGCTTTTCGCTCAGCGATACCGAACCGTATTATCGCCTCGGTCGCAAGGTCGCTTTTTTCGGCGATGGGTTTGAACGAATCGAAGACCGCTTTGGACGCTCCATGTGGGTACTTCCAACAATGGGCGGTGACTTTTGCATCGACCGGCGATTCAGTTATCACGACGGTGTCATGGGTGGCAATCTCTGGTTCATGGCGACTTCGGAAGCAGCGTCGCTCGAGGCAGCCGAACGCGCAGTCGAGGCCTGTCAACATGTGTCGGGTGTCGTCACGCCATTTCCCGGCGGTGTTGCTGCCAGCGGATCTAAGGCGGGCAGTCGCTACAAGTTCCTCTTCGCCAGCACAAACGATGCGTTCTGCCCGACGCTGAAAGGGCGGCCCGGAGTCGAATCAATGATTCCGGACGGCGTGACTTCCATTATGGAAATCATCATCAACGGGCGAGACCTTGCGACCGTCAGCGCGGCGACTCAGGCGTCTATCAAGGCCGCGTCTGTCGTTGATGGACTGATTCGCATCTCCGCCGGGAACTATAGTGGACGTCTGGGCAAGAGCTGGGTCTGGCTGCTGCCTGAGTTGCATCCGGAAGTGCAGCCAGCGTAAAACCATTGTCCTCAATTGTTTGATCCCTCGCAGCATTATTTATGAACACTGCGGCAAGTTGCGGGACGAGTTTAGAACTCGGGGCATCGTACACCGCGACGATCGTTGCGAGATCGCCAACCTTTGGTGGTCGGCGACGGTTGGGCGACTCAATCATCACGGTTACCTTGTCGAGAATCGAGCCAACGCGAACTACGTCGTAGGACTTGAACATCGGAGGAAGATGTTTGGGCAAAGTAAAACCAGCGTTGCACAATGGGTTGTGTGGCCGACGCCGCCCCTGATCGAAGCGAAAGACGTTGATTCATCCCCAACGCATCTTCAATGCCATTCCATCTCGCGTAGTTTGTCACCAAATCCGGCGGCGAAGGAGACCACAAGTTCGCTGGAAGATCTGGTCAGCGGAATGATGGTTTATCTGACGCAGGGGCTCATACCGTCCGTGGAGCAGGTTGCGTTTAGTGAAGTCGCTGACGAAGCCGGGTTCAAAAGACTGGTCCAGCCTGCCTCCCTGAGTCGGCTCCGAGATTTATCTGTCGGACTCTCCAGTTGGGTGGTTCCCTGGAACTGAGTCTGATCGTGGAGGCGAATCAGTCACTACGTGACGACTTCGAGATCCACTTCGGAGATTATCTCCTTCGACACGTCGCTGACAAACTTATCGACGTTGTCCACCTTTTCGGCGGTCGGGGACCTGGCTCCGGCGTTCACGCCGACTCCCGGGTTCTTAAACATCCAGGGCAGCATGGCCAACGTTGCCTTGTGATAGCTGCCAAAGACGGGAAAGGCCGCCTGAGCGGTTTGCGCGTAGGACCCCATCTTCTCGATAAGCTGCGTGTGTCCCAGTCGTGGATGTCGATGATGCGGACCGTGGACGAAGATGTCAAAATTCATCCAGGTGCAAAATCGCGTCCACCAGTTTGTTCCGACAACAGTGCGGGTGCCCATGAGTGGGTCGTAACTGGCCATGCCAAGATGTTCCGTCAGCTTGCGTCCGGTTTGCATAATCCCCGCGACCCAATGCGGGATCAGCCACACCGTGATCAACTGGTACCACCACTGCTGCCAGGTAGCGATAGCGGCAACGACGATCCAAAACGCAAAGATCAGGACGTATTCCCAGACAATGGCGCGTCGGATTTTGGGGTCCGTGACGGGAGATGCCTTACACAGAAATGTTCTGCCATAGACCATCGGAGAGATGATGAATCCGAAGAACACGTCCAGCCAAACGAAGCCCCGACGAAACCACAGAGACACATTGGGATCACTGTAAGGCCAAAGCTCAAAATCGTTCGGCTTGTTCAAATAGGCGTGATGCCGAACGTGGCTTTCACGATACGTCGAATAGGGGGTAAACATCACTGTGCCAAGAATCCGTCCGACAACGATACTAAACCATTTTGAATTACCCAGGGTGTGATGGACTGTCTCGTGGAAGCAGCTGGTGTAGCAGAGAAAGACGAATGAGGTCATCGCCATCAGCGGTAAATACACAGCGACCGACTGCGTCGCCCAAGGCTGAGCGATCGCCCACAAACAAACAACTCCCAGCGGAAAAAGCACGTACAGCGGCATCGTGCCGCCGTCATGTTCAGATGCTTGTTCCGCAGCCACGGCAATATCTCCCAAATCGCCCAATTGAATTTCGTCGGTGGTGATTCTGCGACAAAGTGTGGGTTCAAGCAACGTCAAATTGTCCAAGTTGTCCGCAATGCCAGAACATGATATTCGTAACGAAGAGTAACCAGAAAGCGTCCCAACTTGCGATGCGAATGTTGAGAACACGCCATCCGTCATTGCGCATTCTGCAGTTTCTGACTGCTTCTCATGGGCATTTCCCTTGATTCGGATCGCGTTCCCTCCGAGATTAGGACATTTTCCAATGCCGAACTGGCTTGTGTTGCCTGGTCGGCTGGCCGCTGTTTTTGTTCACAAGTGTTTACAATTTTGTGCGCATCCAGGCCAATCCCGGACATCCAGCTTTTTGTAGACAGGTACGGCTAATGGCTGCCCCCCCCTCGAATTCCACGCCAGCAGTTGAAACAGTGTCGGCGGATTTTTGCAGTATCAAACATCCCGTGTTCATTCTGGGAATGCACCGTTCCGGGACGACCGTGCTTTACGAGATGCTTGCGGCGATGGGTCATTGGAACACACTCTGGGCCTGGCACGTCGCAAGTTACGACGAGATCCGAGCAGGCGAAACAGAGCACGCCGTTTCGCAGGCCAGATTTTCTCAGCGACTCGCAGACGCTGGCATGGAAACGCGCGGAGTCGATGCTGTCAAAGCCGGACCGAAAACGAAGGAAGAGTACTGCTTCATCATGGATAACAAGGGCTTCGGCAATAAGCTCACGGAGAAGGCGTTTCCGCTGTTTCAGGAAATCTGTGAGGCTGTCCAGTCGACACAACCGGAAGATCGTCCTCTGCTCCTGAAGAATCCGTGGGACTTTGGAAATGCGCACGTCATCCGACAACTCATACCAACGGCGCGTTTTGTGTATATTCATCGTCATCCAATTGAGACGGTCAATTCGATGTGGCGTTTTCTGAACGCCGCGTTTCAGGAACCGAACGCATACATGGCGATGATGAGCGGGCGATATCAGGACATCACGCAAAGTCGCTGGAAATGGGGCGCGCTGCGTGGTTTTGTGCGCCGATTTCCCGGAACCTTCATTGATGGCCTGATCATTTGGTTTGGCCGGAATTGTGACGGCTATCTGAAATCGATTAACCTCGTGCCGGAATCGGATCGTCTGGAAATTACCTACGACCAATTGTGTGCTCAGCCCAATGCCACGATGGAGCGTATCCGTAATCAATTCGGTATTGCCGACAATGGCGTGGATTTTTCCGGGATGGTCAGCAGGAGAAGTCAGAAATGCGATGCGATCGTCGCGGCAAAATCCGGAAAGATCGAGCGGAGGATGGCAGCGTACCTGCGAAAACTCGAACAGCTCGGCAAAGGTTAACGCAATGTTTGACGACTTGCCTGGATAGCTGTTGGTCTATCGAACAGCACGCGAGAAACCTGATGCATCCACTGACCTTGTAGTATTGACAAACGGTGCTGCTGGAATCGAAGGAACCGGTTGCGATTGAGCCAGGTTATACTGGCAGCAGTCGATTCGCAGGCGATTCGCCTCGCACATAAGCATGCGTCGTGTGTGCTCGTGTGTCGGAACGCCAAGGTGCCACAGCGACGTTAACCTGTAGGCCGTCGGGCAACAGTATCCCTCGACAGGTTGATTCAGCTTGGATCGAATCACGTAGACACGTTCGGCGTTCGTTGGATGGAAGTGCTCACCCATGTAGAAACAAAGATTGAAACAATCCAGTTCGACAAACGAATCGACGCAGATCCCTTCCTTCTTTACGATCTGCAGTGCTTTAAGGCCGACAACGGCTCCGTAACTCCACCCGACAAGCATGACACGCTGTCCGCGGCATCTAACGGCGTTCCGAATCATGCATGCCAGCGCTTCAGGGTCGTTGAATTGCTTGCAGGGATCAAAATAAACGGCGTTGTAGCCGCAGGATTTGAAGTCATCCGTCACCCGTTCAAGGTGCCCCAGTCTTGCAAAATCGCGATCCGCGCCGATGAAGATGATGAACGGTTCCTGGCCACATGCGCATCCGACATCTCCACATCCTGCGTTTCCGCACCCAACGCTGCCACATCCAACGTTGTCGCCGCACGGAAGTGGCAGCCCTTTAGGCCGTGTGTGCCCGCACAGCGCCATGCCACGATGTGCCTCAGCACAAGACAACTGGCCCAGCGCAGACGTCTGACAGGCAGGCGAAGATGCGGCCAGCACCAGGATTGACAGGCACAGAACTCGGCAGCACAACGTCATGGGATATTCCTTGTGTGGGAATTGACCGAACTGCTGCGAATGCTGACTGTATTTTCACGGTCAATCAGCGCTAATGGTGCAGTCGTCCTGGTCGTCACGTTGTAAACATCGGCGGTTCGTGCGAGTGGCCTCATTAACGTCACCGATTCCGGAACATAACCCTCAAAGTTTGACGTGGCAGTTCCGGAAAAAACGCTCGAAGTAACCGAAACACCTAACTGGAAAATCCGTCAGAACCGAATTCTTCATTGAAGACAGCCTGTGAATTCGAACGGGGCCGATCTGCAATTGCGGGAGGCTGGAAGTAACCGTATTGTCGAATTGGGGCGATTTGTCCATCACCGGCCAGCCAATGTCCAATAGTCCAGAAAAAGTTGATCCTCAACTTGGCGGCGTTCCAGAGACGCTGCTGATTCCGCTATGGGCGCGCGCCCTTGAGCAGCGGCGTGCGAAACCGCTGATTGTTGATCCGGATGCCACCAGAATCATCGAGTCGCTGGACTACGACTTCAGCAATTTCGAAAAGAAACGGGTCGAGACGGAAAACTTCTGCGTACGCTCCCGAGTCGTAGACAACGTCGTTTCAGAGATCCTGACCGCCAGTCCGGGGACGCCGGTGATTGAGTTTGGTCCGGGCCTGGATTCCCGTTTTCATCGCATCGGGCACCTGGCTTCTTCCTGGCTTGAGGTAGATCTTCCTGAAGTGATCGCCCTCAGGAATCAGTTCTTCGCTCCCCATCCCCAGCGATCCGTCGTGAGCAGCTCCATGCTGGACACTACCTGGATGGAATTATGCGGCAACTTCGTAAAGCCTCCGCTGTTCATCGCCGAGGGCGTCTTTTACTTTTTCTCACATGACCAGATTCGCGGCCTGCTTTCAGGAATTGGGATACAGTTCCCTGGCGCGTCGTTTGTGTTCGACGCGGTCAGCCCGGCGTATTTGAAACTGTCCAACTGGCGGCATCCGCTGAAGACATCCATGCTGAAGTTCGCACTCAGTCCTGGTGCCGCTGAAATCTCGCAATGGGACGCGGAATGGTCGGTCCAGAAGTATGTCGGCTATGGAGATTCTCCGTGGTACGACTCGGTGATGCACCGCTTCGCATGGTGGAAACGAACGGCCGTGCGATTTCTTCCATTTGCCCGGCACGCCTTCATGATTGTTCACGCCCGTTCGCAGCACGTTGTCGATAATCAAGCGAAGAAGACTGCCGACGATGATCAGACGACAGGGACAGAGGCCTCACCATGACGGAGCGAATTCTTCAGATCACTCTTGCGACCATCGGGCTGCTGATCGTCTTTGATATTTGCCAGCAGTCGAAAGATGTCTGGGGATTGCTTCGACATCTGCGCCGCGAGCGGAGAACGAATGTATCGTCGGAAGGCATGCACCTGCCCAAATCAGCCGTCATTCTCGCTCTTCGCGGACCGGACCCAAAACTGCAGGACACCCTGCACGCGCTGATGTCGCAGGACTATCCGGACTTTCGTGTTTATGTCGTGGTCGATAGCGAGCAGGATCCGGTTCTGAAGGATGTCGTCGCGATTCAGAACAGTTGTGACAAAGATCGGCTTGCCGTTTCTGTGCTCAGGAATCCGTCACTGTCGTGCAGTTTGAAGTGCAGTTCGCTGATTCAGGCGGTACATGAACTCGATTCGGACATCGAGATCGTTGCGTTTATCGACGGCGACGCCGTCCCGCATAAGACGTGGCTGCTCGAACTGGTGCTGCCGTTGGTGAAAGGCGAAGCGGATGTCTCCGGAGGCAATCGCTGGTATCTGCCACCAAACGCGGGCCCTGGTACAATGGCGCGGTACTTCTGGAACGCCGCGTATTTGACGGGTATGCACGCGCAAGGCACGCCATGGGCCGGGACGATGGCGTTCTATCGAAAAACGATCGCACAAATTGGCCTGCTGGAGGCATGGAGCAACGCCATGTCCGTGGATGCCACACTACACCGCTGCATGCGAGCACACGGACTGCAGTTCAAATTGGTCGAAAGTCTCATCATGCCCAACCGTGAGGACATTAGTCTGCCGGAATTCCACCGCTGGGTCACGCGGCAAATGGCAGTGATTCGGTACTCCGCGTCAGCGACGGCCCGGATGGCGGAAATTCAGGTCGGCATTCTACTGGTATTGCATACGCTGCTGCCGCTTTGCGCGGTGGCCTCGTTCGCCGTCGGTGCTCCGGGGCTGGGAATTGTTTCGATCAGCTTGCTGGCGGGCTATTGGCTGGTCTGCAGCCTGAGAATGATTCTGGTCGAACGCTCGATGCGTGCGTCGTTTCGCCGCCGAGGTGAACCTGCGAACTGGATGACGTTGCGAAGTTTGCTGATGTGGTATCCGAGTGTGCCTCTGGTACATTACGTCATTGGCACAGGCGTGATCCTCGCGCTGCGACTGCAACAGGTCAACTGGCGCGGCATCAGCTACAAACTCGGCTCCAATGGCGTGGTCTCGATGGTGAGCTACCATCCGTACGGAACGAAATGGATCAAGACAGACAATCAGTCGATTGTTTAGGACTCGTTCATTCGCCGCAGAAAATTCCACGCCAAGGCTGTGAAAAAATTGGGTCAGGCACCTCACAACCAATCGAATCTCCGACGAAAACAGTAGCGAAGTTCGGAGCCAGACCCATTTTTTACAGCCACGCCGTTTGGTTGGCGACAGATCTGGTGCAAAAATCATGAGCGGCAAGGCGCTAGCCGCCGGTGTTTCCTGTGTTTTCCATTGCAAGACCGGCGGCTAGCGCCTTGCCGCTCACAAAGTTCAAAGTATCGCCGAGGTTCCTCGCATTGAATTCCTCTGATCCGCCGCAGAACATTGTGATTCTCACTGCGAATCTTTCCAAGGTGTTCGTTCGCGAGGGAGTTGAAGTCCAGGCATTTGGCAATGTCACGCTTGAGATCCCACACGGGCAAATGCTGGCGATCATGGGGCCCAGTGGCTCGGGCAAGAGCACACTGCTGCATGTCATCGGCGGAATTGAACCGGCGAGCACAGGCGAGATTTGGTTTGAAGGTCGGCAACTATCGACATTGAATGATCTTGAGTTGACGCTGTTGCGACGTCGCCGGATTGGTTTTGTGTTCCAGTCGTTCAATCTCGTGCCGACAATGGACGTCGTGGACAACGTCACGTTGCCGCTCATTCTCGATGGCATTCCTCAGCGCGATGCGGTTCCGCGAGCGCTCGAATGTCTGCAACGCGTCGAGATGTCACACCGTCTGCAGCATCTGCCTTCACAGCTCTCCGGCGGCGAACAGCAGCGAGTCGCCATTGCCCGCGCGCTGGTGATCAACCCGGCACTGGTTCTGGCGGACGAACCAACCGGGAATCTGGATTCGGCGAAGGGCCGCGACATCACGTCGCTGCTGCGCGACGTGGCGCATGAAGATCATCAGACGGTTGTCGTCGTGACTCACGACATCCGTGTCGCCTCACAGGCAGACCGTTTGATTGTGCTGCTTGACGGTCACATGTGTTTTGACGGTAAGCCGAGCACCGATGCCGAATGGATGGCTGCGCTGAGGCTGGAGATCGACACATGATTCCATGGAGATTCTCATGGAACAATGTCCGTCAGCGACCGCTGCGCACTCTGCTCACCATCCTGAGCATCGCCGGTGGCGTCGCCGCAGTTGTCGCTGTGTTGCAGTCAGCCGCAGCCACGCGCGGTCAGCTGGATGCATTGCACCAGACGCTGGCTTCGCGCGTTGCGATGGAAATTGTGACGGACGACACTTCCGCGTTTTCTCCGGAAGATGCATCGAGCATCACAGACCAGTCGGGGGTTCACTCGGCCATTCCGGTCTTCCGCGTCTTTGCCAAAATTCTCGCCGGTTCCGAGGAAGCCCGAGGTCTGGCGATTGGTGTCGATCTGGAGCAATACCGCGAGATCCGCGACTTCGAAATCGTTTCCGGGCGAGCCTATTCAGCGAGCGGCGAAGTCTGCCTCGAGGCCAGCGTCGCCGATCGATTGAATGTATCCGTTGGCGATGAAGTTCGCTTCGGAGCGCGCGGCGTGCCATGGCTTCTGCCGAAGAAAGTCGTCGGCATTCTGAAGCCGCTTGGGATCGGTGCCGTCGAAGAAACGGCGTCGGCGTTCATGACGCTTGCGGATGGGGCGATGCTCGGAAAGGCACCGCGAAAGATCACGTCGCTGCAGATCGTGCTGGAACCGGAGACGGAACCTGACCGCGTCGCCGCTCGGATCAGAACACAGCTTCCGCGGAACTTGATTGTGGCGAAGGCCGCCTCAGCCGCTGAAATGGCTCGGCCGACCGAAGAAATCATCAACGTTGGTCTGAACGTTGCCGCTTTATTGTCCGTCGTGGCGGCTATCTTTATCGTCGTCAATACCTTTCAGATCTCCGTTGCCGAGCGTCAGCGGCAGTTGGCACTGCTGCGCATTGTGGGAGCCACCACCGGACAGGTTCGCAAGTCGATGTATCGGGAAGCCTTCGTTTTAGGCGCTGTGGGGACGCTGCTGGGAATTCTCATGGGTATCGCGGGCAGCAGCTTTGTGGCTCAGGGCGTGCAGGAGATCTTTGGATTTGTTGGCACGGTGAAGGTCGCCATTCAGCCGCATGCAATTCTGGGCGGACTGGTGTTCGGTCCCGTCATCACGCTGTTGTCTGTGTGGTATCCGGCCCGCGAAGCCTGTGCTGCCGCGCCGCTGGCCGTGCTGAAATCCACCACGGGTCCGCGCCGAGAATTTCCATTCCGCCGTTCGGTCCAAGCGAGCATTACCCTGCTGGCTCTCGCGATTTTGATGTTCACGTGCAACTGGCTGGACATCTTCCCCAAGTGGACGTCTATTCTGGGCGTTGCTCTGGTTCAGATCGCCTGCCTGCTGTTTCTGCCATCGCTGATCAAGCCCGGCGCGACGCTGTTGTTCGCTCCGCTCCGCCGAATTTCCACTATCGAAGCGAGGCTGGGCCAGCAGCAGTTGCTGGACAACTTTGGACGCACAGCGCTGACCGTTGCCGTGCTGTTTGTGGTATCGTCGATCAGCATCAGCATTGGCAATACGACCCTGATTCTGACAGACGACGTCACGTCGTGGATCGATCGAACTTTAACTTCGGACTTCCTGCTCCGGGCCAGTCGTCCGCGAGTCGATATGTCCGAAACAGATATGCTGCCCGACACACTGGAGCCGCGCCTGGCCGCAATCCCCGGCATCGCCTTTATTGATCGCATCTCGTTCACGGTCGCTTCGATTGATGACACCGTTGCGACGCTGCTTGTTCGTCAGCTGGAGGGCTACGAATCGCTGCCAATCGATTTGCTCGATGGCTATCCTGACGAGGTGCGAGAAAAACTCATGGCTGGCGAAATCGTCCTCGGCTCCGTGCTTGCTCACAGAATTCAGGGGAAACCGGGCGACATGTTTCGGATGGAGATCTCCGGTATCAGTCACGAAGTCCGAGTCGCCGGCGTCGCAAAGGAATACACGGCTGGCGGACTGATGATCATCATGAACAGCGCGTCGGCCCAGCAGCTTTTTCCGATCCAGCCGCCTCAGGTTTACGGCATTCGCACCGTTCGCAGCGCGACGGCTGAAGTGGGCGAGGAACTGCGAACGATTGCCCGCGAACAGGGTCTGATCTTTCAGACTCTCGCAGACCTGCGGGAGCTGGTTCAGACGCTGATCCTGGGACTGACGAATCGGCTGTGGATGATTCTGATTCTGGCTCTCGTCATCGCCGCGTTTGCCATCGTCAACACGCTGACCATGAACGTCCTGGAACAAACTCGCCACCTTGGCGTGTTGCGAGTCATCGGCATGTCACGATTTCAGGTCTTCCGCATGTTTCTGCTGCAGGCTCTGGTACTGGGGTTGCTCGCGATCATTCCGGCCGTAACCGTCGGCGTCCTGATGGCATTCCTGATCACGGCGTCGTTTCGCGGCGTGTCCGAACAGAGTGTGCCGTTTACACTCTACCCGACGTTTCTTGGCTACTACGTCGCCTGCGGTATCATTTTGTCTCTTTCAGCCGCCGCTCTCCCCGCAATTCGCGCCGGACGACTGAAGCCGCTGGAAGCGATTCATGAGGAATGACCAGGCAGGTCACCATCCAATGCTCCTGTTTAAGACTCCATCCGGCTCGACCGGATCGGTGAATGTGATGGTCCGATTCTGAAGCCTGCCGAATGGACCCGTCATGTGAACGGTGTGGAGACCGAAGCGGAACTTAAATCGCTTCGCCATAGTCTTGCCCGAGGCACTCCATTCGGCGATGCTCGCTGGCAAACAACAACAGCCCGGCAACTCGGCCATGAGTCATCGCTCCGCCCACGAGGAAGACCCAGAATCTCAAATAAGTAGATCGCGGTAGATGTACCGATGAAAGTCAAAAGGCGTCGGGCGTGATGACGCTGGATTTTTCTGGGTTTTCTTTTGGGAAAGTTTTGTGTGGTGGAGGCGGTTGTATTCGCTGTGTTTCGAGCCCGAAAGTGTGTGCAAGGTCGTGAGCTGCCGCGAGAAGAGGTGCTCCGTTGAGAGCTGACCAGAAGTCGAGTACGTTGCCTTGGTTGCAGCCTGAGTGAAAGCAACGGTACAAGTTCTTTTTCAGATTCACTGCAAACGTGTTGGCCGACTCGCACAATGGACATGCGCCTCGAAGTTGGATCTGACCACGAAATGTGTCTCGCAGGCCGAGGTGGCTCAGAACTCGATCAAAACCGATTTGTTCACGGACAAAAGAAAAATCAACCGTGCTTTCGGATGGAACATGCGGTAGACTCGAACCCACGATGCCCGATGAACGCACGACGGGTTCCAACCGAGAAGCGACTGCGGTGACCTCTTTGTTCTCCAGGCTCAGTGCCTGATTGTGGCCCGCAGTCGGGATCAAACGGGCGGTCGGTGGACCACACGGCGAAGACCAGATGCAGCAGCTTCTGCATGCAGTGCCCCAGCGGGACATCGCCTCGAACACCCCGCGCTCTCAGACGAGCATAGAGTGCCTTCACGGGTGGGTTATGTACAATCGCGCTCTTTGCGGCGTTCCACAGATACCGCCGTACAATGTCGGAACCTTTGTGGCTCATCACCATCGTGCCAGGCGGAATATGTCGTCCTTTGCGAGATCTTGCAAAGCGACGCCAGATTCGCATTCGCGATCCGCTGAGGACTTGGATACTTCTCGAGCAGATCGAGGATCGAGCTGGCATCAAGATTGGTGACCGTGATAGCCTTCGCTGCAAGCTGCTTGTCTTCTCGCAGAAAGTTGACTCGGTGTCCGTACCGCGCGGTGTCAATGCCGACACCAATGTGCCTGAGCGGTTCAGAATCCATCGGTTGAGTGGACGCAATCGAATTGCGTTTTCCTCTTTTGGGAGTTACGGTGTTTGGTTTTTCGGCGTCTGGTTTTACGGCGGTGGTCATAGTTTGCTGAGTCCTTAAAATAGAAACATAGAAAACAGCGTCCGTTGCTGGTGGAGCGGAGGTGCCACGAGTGTCCTCCGTATCCCTTCGGTCAGGCGAATCCTTGTGATGAGCGGTCGAGCCGCAAGATGTACCGATCGCTCTTACCAAAGGTCGGAGGTAACAAGCTAGCGCAAGTGGTCAAGCCACAGGGACGGTTTAGAATTCCTCGCGACAACACACGCTGCCATTCTGCCATGAATGACGGCCTGTGTGGATAACAAAATTCATCATACAAGGGACGGTCATTGCTGACCGCCCCCCGCACAGATCCGTACGTGAAGGATTACCTCGATCCGGCTCTGAGTCCGGAGCATCGGTGACAGTTCAGCAAGACTTCCCTTCGGTGACATCCTTCCCTCGACGGACTCCGCCGCTGCAGTCGCAGTTTTGTTCGCCCGTGTCGATAGTACTACGAAGTCATCTGAATTTCCAAAAGCGTTCATGCCAACATTGCCCTCGGAGAGGTTCGTTGGCCGCTCAAGGAGGGATCCGCCATGCGGCTTTGCACTTGAGGCTGATGGGACCTCCCGCCCCGTTTTCAAGAGAACGCAGGCGCGTTTGGAATGTCCACGCATGCACAGGGTCTTCAACTCCGCCGTGTTCGTTCGCACCTTGCCTGTAACGGTACGCCCGATGTGGCTTTCTCCCTGACATTACAGGATCGGCACACCGAAGTGGTGCCGGTGTTCAAGCGTAAAACCGGGA
>Ga0154020_10001825_pt1 | contig 26063 bp, 24 predicted proteins | sample Klosneuvirus_201_FD_109709 | JGI IMG/M metagenome (GOLD analysis project Ga0154020, IMG submission 109709) | Active sludge microbial communities from wastewater, Klosterneuburg, Austria - Klosneuvirus_20160825_MG | ecosystem: Engineered > WWTP > Aerobic digester > Activated sludge | place...
CGGACACGGGCCCTCGGGCCGAACGATCGACTTCCTCGGCAGCGACGCGTTCACGAGCGGCACGATGGAATCGAAGATCCTGTGGACGCGAATTCCGCGCGTGCTCGCCGCGATGCTCGTCGGCGGTGCGCTCGCTGGTGCGGGCTGCGCGCTACAGGCGCTGCTGCGCAATCCACTCGCGGAGCCGTTCACCCTCGGCATCTCGTCGGGATCGTCGCTGTTCGCGGTGCTCGCGATCCGCTTTGGCCTCGAGACCCACTTCGGTGGCATCGGCGTCGGCGGGGCCGCGCTCGTCGGTGCACTCACAACGCTGCTGCTCGTGTGGCAGCTCGCGCGCGTGGGGACGCAGTTGCCGCCGGCGACGCTGGTGCTCGCGGGCGTGACGCTGTCGATGTTTTGCTCGAGCGCGTCGGTGTTGATCCAGTACACGAGCGACTTCTCCGACGTGAGCCGCATGCTGCGCTGGATGATGGGCGGCCTCGATTCGATGACGATGTCGCCGGTCGGCTATGCGTCGCTGCCGATCATCGGCGGGCTCCTCGTGCTGATCATGTACGGGCGAGAGCTCAACGCCCTCGCGGCCGGGCCCGACGTCGCGGCCTCGCTCGGAGTCGCGGTGGGGCGGACGCAGGTGATCGTGTTCGTCGTGTCGTCGCTGCTCGTCGGTGCGGCGATCGCGGTGGCCGGGCCGATCGGGTTCATCGGGCTGATCGTGCCGCACGCACTGCGCGCGTTGATCGGTCCGGATCATCGCCTGCTGCTTCCGGCGAGCGTGTTCGGCGGTGCGGTGCTGCTCGTCGTGTGCGACACGATCTCTCGCACGCTGATCGTGCAGGCGCAGCTGCCGACAGGCGCCGTGACCGCCGTGCTCGGGGGACCGTTCTTCGTGTACATCCTCGTCTCGCAAAAGCGCCGCGCAGCGATGTGGGGGCGCGCGTAATGGATCCCGCGGTGCTGCGCCACGTGATCGAATCGATCGGGCCCGCGAGTGCGGCGCATGCCGAGGGTGCGCGCTTGCACGTCGCATCCGCGGGGACACCGATGCTCGAGCGACTCGCACAGATCATGGCGGGCGCGCAGCACACACCGCGACCGCGCGCGGAGCGGCGCACGCTCGTCGTCGTCGCCGGCGATCACGGCGTGGGCGATCCGGGAGTCTCGCTCGGCGCTGCGCATCCCACGGTGATGGCCGCGCGTGCGATCGCGGATGGCACCGCGGCGCTCGCCCACGTCGCTCGATCGGGACGCGCACCGCTCGTCCTCGTCGACGCGGGTGTCGCCGAGCGCGCGCACATGCCGGCGATGACGGTGCCGCTCGGGCGTGGCCCGAGTCGCAACTTGCTCGACGGGCCGGCGATGACCGTCGTCGATGCGGCGCTCGGACTCGAGGCCGGCATCGCGCTCGCGATCACGCTGTCCGAGCCGGGACCCGATCTCGCGGGCGAAGGCGAACGCGCGGGGCTCGATGTCCTCGCGGTCGGTGCGCTCGGCGTGGGCGCGGATGTCAGCTCGATGGCGCTGCTCGGCGCGGCGCTCGGCGCTCCACCGACCGGCTTTGGCGACGCGGTCGCCGAAGCGGCGGGCGCGAAGGGGGCCGAGCTCGCGGGAGCGAGTGGGCTCGAGCTGCTCGCCACGTTCGGCGGACCCGATACCGCCGTGCTCGCGGGTCTCTATCTCGCCGCGGCGTCGATGAACGTCCCGATCGTCCTCGACGGATACGCCACGTGCGCCGCCGCCCTCGTCGCCGCCGCCCTCGCACCCGCCGTCACCGGCTACTTCATCGCGGCACACAACGGCACGTTCACGCAGCCGCGGATCCTCGCGCACCTCGGCCTCGCGCCGATCTTCGAGGTCGGCCTCGGTCACGGCGAGGGCACGGGCGCGGCGATGGTGTTACCGATGCTCGATCAGGTGGCGGCGCTGGCAGCTCGGAGCTAGCCTCCGTTCGTGGGCGACGTGCGACGGCGCAGAACCGGCAGCTTCGAGGCCGAGCGCACGACCGGATCTCACGAGGTCCTCGATCGTCTGTTCGTCTACGGCACGCTTCGCAAGGGCCAAACGGCGCGCTCGCTGATCGCGAATCAGATCACGAAGACCGAGCTCGCTCACACGAGCGGATCGATCTACGCGTTCCCGATGGGCTATCCCGGCTTCACCGAAGGCGACGGCACCGGCAGGGTGCACGGCGAGGTGCTCTGGCTCACGGAGCTACCTGCCACGTTCGGGCTGCTCGACGCGTACGAGAGCGATGACTTCGCTCGCGTGATCAAGCTCGTGACGCTCGCGAGCGGCGAAGAGGTGTGGACCTGGATCTACACGCTCGCGGATCCGGGTGCCGTGAAGCACGGGACGCTGATCCCGCACGGTGACTGGGCGCGCTATTGGCGCGAGCACCAGTAGCGCTCAGACCTCCGAGAAGTCGACTTCGTCATCGAGCGTCTGGAAGTTCACGGTCTCCATGTCGTGAACCGAGGGCCGCGCGAGCTCGGCTTGCTCCTGCTGCTCGCGAACGATCTTCCCCGTCGTCGCCACGCCCGCATCGTCGGTCGGCTGGCCGTGGAGCGTCGCAGCGATCAGCTCCGCCAGTGCCTCGGGCGCGGGCCCACTCTTCACCTCGATCTCGATCATGAGGATCCGATAGCACCGGCGAGCGAGCGCCAGCGCTCGTCTCCACTCACAGTCGCTGCTGCGCACACGAAGCGGCCTAGCAGGCTGGAATTGCGCAACTCGAGCAGTTGCTCGGCGCACACCACACTGTGCGGATTCTAGAGGACGAAGTGACCGAGGACCGCCATCGAGAAGGCGGCGAGAGCAGCGGCGATCGTTCCAAAACCGACCTTACAGGGGGAGGTCGTAAGACTCATGCGTTGCGGCACGAGGGCGAATTTCGCCGTTTTCGGGCCGAAAGCAAGTTCCCCAAACGGGGATCGGGAGCAGCCAACTTCGCGAGCGATTTCGCTGGATTGCGACGCACGAGGCGTGCCAAGAAAGGTGGCTAGGAGCCGCGGGCCTGCTTGATCAAGCGCATGTAGGATGCTTGGACGCGAGCGGCCAGGTCGGACAGCTCGGTGATCAGCTGAGGCGACGGCGATGCGCCGATCTGGTGCACGTAGATGAGGTTGACCGCGCGCTGCTTGACCATCACCGGGACGACCAGGCACTCGACGGGCTCGACCGTGATCCCGAGGGTCGACCACAGCTGACTCTCGACCGGCTTGGCCGCGGACGGTGGCGGACCGAGGAACGTCTCGCCGGTGTCGTGAGCGGACTGGAGCGACGACGCACCGCCGAGCGGCAGCGAGATCTCGTCGATCGGCAGGTGCGGGATGAGCGGCGGCGCGAGGTAGCCGCGCCAGCCGAGCGCGTTGCCATCGCGAACGATGAACAGCATCAGCACGTCGACGCGACCCTTCGCGTATTCGGTGAGGGCTTCGGCGATCTGCTCGCGATGCGTGGCGGTGTCGATGCGTTCGCAGGCGGCGCCGTACGTGATCGCGTGCGAGACCTCTTCGCGCAGGGGCATCTGCGACGACTGCCGGCGACGGCGCGGCTCGAGCGTGAACGCCGGCGGCATCACCATGCCGTGTGCCGGCTGTTCGCGGCGGCGCTCGGAGCTCTCGTTGCGGTCGGGTGCATCGGTGCGACCCGCGCGAATGAAGCGAGCGCGGCGCGGGAGGCCGAACAGCTTCTCGAGGTAGTACAGCGCTCGCAGCTCGGGGACGACATACGGCTTGATCGCGCCGCCGAGGCGATCCGCGAGCTGCACGAGCGCCGCGCGATCCGTAGGCTCCACCATCGCGACCGCGATCGCGCCGCCGTCCTCGTCGAGCTTTCCGAGCGGGATCGCGCGAAGGCGATGCGCGTCGTCGGAGCCGAGCTTCTGGAGGAGCGCGGGATCGGCACCGTCGAGCAGCGTGGGCGTCGCGATCGGGATCCCGGTGAGCTCCGCGAGGAACGACGACAGCAGCTCGAGATCGATGAAGCCGAGCTCGACGAGGTTGGTGCCCAGGCGACCACCGTAGAGCACCTGGTTGCGCAGTGCGCCTTCGAGCTGCGACAGCCCGATCGCGGCGTTGCGGAGCAGCAGCGTGCCGAGCTTCACGGCTGCACTGTACTACGCATAACGCGTCGGATCGGGAACACCGGCCTCCGTGAAGCCCTTGCGACGGAGCGCGCACGCATCGCAGCGTCCGCATGCAGCGCCATCGTGCGGGTCGTAGCAGCTGTGGGTCATCGCGTAGTCGACACCGAGGCGCATCCCGAGCGCGATGATCTCCGCTTTGCCGAGCGTGATCAGCGGTGCGTGGATCCGGAAGCCGCCGCTGCGTGTCGCGACTTGCGCGAGCGCCTCGAACGCGCGCACGAACTCGGGGCGACAATCGGGATAGCCGCTCGCATCGAGCACGTTGACGCCGACGTAGATGTCGCGCGCTCCGAGCGTCTCGGCCCACGCGAGCGCTAACGACAACAGCACCGTGTTGCGCGCGGGAACGTACGTGACCGGCACGTCACCGACGGCGCCGATCTCGGCGAGCGAGCGATCCTTGGGGACCGCGATGCTGGCATCGGTCAGCGCGGATTGCGCGAGTGGCGAGAGATCCACGTCGACGATGCGATGGGCGGTGGCGCCGAGCGCACCGGCCACGCGGCGCGCCGCATCGAGCTCGACGGCGTGGAGCTGGCCGTACCGCACGGTCAACGCATGACAGGCAAAGCCGGCATCGCGAGCGACGGCGAGCGTGGTCGTCGAATCGAGGCCTCCCGAGAGCAACACGACAGCCGAGGGCATGCGATTGCTTACGACGGCGGGGCGCTCGCGTCAGCGTGATAGCCTCGAAGAATGCGGTTCGCGGTCGGGATCGTGATCGCGTGCACGGGCTGCAAGTCGCTGCTCGGCATCGACGACGGCGTCGTGGCCGAGCCCGGTGCGGATGCGCGCGTCGACGACGCGATGCCGGATGCGTCTGCGTGTGTCGGTCCCGACGAATTCGCGATCTGCAGCACGACCCCACCGGCACAAACGACGAGCTTCGTGACCGAGACGACGATCGACACGACGCTGTGCATCCAGGGCAGCCTCGACCCGCGTGGTTGGTGCGTGATCAGCGCGCGGACCATGAGCATCGACGCGCACGTTCACGTCGTCGGATCGCGCCCTGCGGTGTTCTTCGCGACCACGTCGTTGATCGTGTCGGTGAACGGTCTCGTCGACGCGAGCAGTGGGACCGGGATCTTCGGTGGATCCGGTGCCGGTGCGAACCCGAGCGAGTGTCCAGCCGCTGGTACCGGAATGGCGGCGCCGGCCGGCGGTGGTGGTGGCGCCGGCGGAACGCTCGGGACTCGCGGAGGCAACGGCGGATTCGGCGCCTCGGGCCAGACGGCGCGCGGTGTGTCCACCCCCGTCGTCGCCGGAGCGATCGGACTGCGCGGTGGATGCAAGGGAGGCAAGGGAGGCGCACCGAGCGCGGTGGCCGGTGATGGCGGTGGCGCGGTGTATCTCGTCGCTGGGGACACGCTCCTCGTGCACGGCATGATCAACGCGTCCGGCGGTGGTGGAGGCGCCGGCAATGCCTCGAAGGGCGGCGGCAGCGGCGGTGGATCGGGCGGTGTGGTCTTCCTCGCGGCGCCGATGATCACGGTCGACGGTGCGATCTGGGCGCACGGCGGCGGCGGTGGTGGTGGTGCCGACAACGGCGCGAGTGGATCGCCCGGCGGCGTGTCGACCGCGCCGACCGTCGTCGGTGCGGGCGGTGCGCCCGGCAGCACACTGGCCGGACGCGGAGGCAACGGCGGATCCGGCGCCGCCGCGGGCAGTCCCGGGACCGACGACACGACAGGCGCGGGTGGCGGCGGCGGTGGCGGTGGGGTCGGTGTGATTCGCGTGTTCGGCACGGTGTCCAACGCGGGAACGATCTCGCCGCCGCCGAGTTAGCATTCACGCGTGACCGACGAGGCTCCGCGCCGCTCGTGGATCGCGATCGCTGCGATCGGCGGCGCCCTCGTCGCGCTCGTCGTGTGGTCGTGCTGGCAGCGCTGGCAGATCCTCGACGACACGCCGTTTCCCGTCGGGATCGATGGGTACTTCTATCCGATCCAGCTGCGCGCGATCCTCGAGCGTCACGAGCTCGCGTATCCGGACTTTCCGTTCGCGTTTCTGCTGATGACACCGTTCGCGGCGGCGACGGACCCGCTCGTCGGCGCGAAGCTAGCCGCGGCGGTCTACGGCGCGCTGATCGTGCTGCCCGCGTACGGCGTCGGTGCACGGCTCGGAAGATCGCCGGGCGCGGGCCTCGTCGCCGCCGCGCTCGCCGCGACGAGCGCGGGCTCGTCGTACCTCACGATCGAGTTCGTCAAGAACGGCATCGGCATGACGATCGCGCTCACCGCGATCTGGCTCGTGCTGCGCGCCACCGATCGCGCATCCAAGCCGCGCATCGCGCTCGCGATCCTGTGCGCGCTCGCCGCGTTCGCGACGCACAAGCTCGCCGGCGCCTTCGTCATCGTCGCGGGTGCGCCTGCGGTCCTCGGGGCGCTGTCGGATCGCGCGATCCTGCGCGGTCGCCGCTTGCTGTATTCGATCATCGGTCTCGGCGGCGCGATCGTGCTCGGCCTGCTCGCGTTCGGACATCGTTTGATCGGCGATGCGTTCTCGTCGCGCGCGGAGCTCGGGGCCCCTGCCCTCGCACGCGGCGGTCAGGTGTTGCTCGGCATGGGTCACGAGGCGTTGATCGGCGCGGTGCTCGGCTGGCTCGCCCTCGTGGTGCTCGCGTTCCGGTTCGGCCCCACGCTCGGGCGACCGACGCGCATCGCCGCATGGATCTCGATCGCGCTGTCGCTCGCGATCGCGTTTCCGTGGCTCGCCGTCGACGATCCACAGGGTCTCGCCTTTCGCTTGCGCGTGATCGCGTTCGTTCCGATGGCGCTGTGCGCGGCGGTGCTCGCCGGTGCGCTGCATCGGTTCGGTCCGCGCATCGCGAACGGCGTCCTCGTGGCGGTCTCGCTCGTGATCCTCCTCGCGATGCCGACGCGGCGCATCGAGGGCCGCATCGTCGCCCACCCAGCGATGATCTCTGCCGTACAGGCGATGACCGCCGATGTTCCGCCGGGCGATGTGGTCATCGTTCCCGAGCGTCACATCATGTTCATGATCGCCTGGTACACGCGCCTCCCGGTGCGGCTGTCGGCGGAGGCCGTGCCGGAGGCGAAGCGATGGCGCGCGATGCCGCTCGCGTTCATCGGCATGAAGTCACCGCTCGATCAACTGCTCATGGAAGCGCGGCGCGAGCCGACGATTCCAGCGCCGATCGGACTGCATCCGCGCCACCCGAATGGCTTCGTGTTGGTGCGCGAGCAGACCTGGACGTGGCTGCTCGATCAGATGTCGCCGGACGCACGCGCGCACTACGCGGCGTGGCCGACGATCTGAGAGCTAGTCCTTCTTCGAGTCGATGACGCGCGCTTCGGGCAGCGGCTCGGGCTCGGAGTCGCGCGGAGGCGGTTCGCGTCCGGCCATCATCTTCTTGATCTTCGGCGCCACGGCGAACAGCGCGGCGGCGACGATCAGCGCGGCGACGATCAGGAACACGAACAGGAAGTTGAAGCCGCGGCCGTTCGAGATCGAGGTCGCGCGACCGGCGAGGTAGATGCCGATCGCGGTTCCGAGGAACCAGATGCCCATCACCATGCCGCCGAGGCGCTTCGGTGCGAGCTTGCTCATCGACGAGAGGCCGACCGGCGAGATGCACAGCTCGGCGACCGTGTAGAAGAAGTAGAGACCGATCAGGTGGAAGCCCGACACGAGGTTGCCCGCGTCGGTGATCTTGCCCGCGGCGTCCTTCACGACGGGGCGTGCATCGCCGGCCGGCAGCATCACGAGGAATGCGACGGCGATGAAGCACATGCCGATCGCGAACTTGGCCACGCTCGACGGCTCCTTGCCCTTCTTGGCCAGGAAGACCCACAGCCACGCGAACACCGCCGCGAGGCCGATGATGAACACCGAGTTGACGCTCTGGTACCAGGTCGTCGGGAAGTCGATGCCGAGGACTTTGTCGCGCGTGAGCGTGTCGGCGAAGATGTTCAGCGTCGTCGGCGCTTGCTCGAAGATCGCGAAGAACGCGATCGCTCCGATGTACAACGGGATCATCGCGAGGATGCCGCGGCGCTCGCTGTCGTTCTTCGCGCCCTTGTAGAGCAGCGTGAACAGCACGAACGAGCCGATGAGGAGGCCGATGCCCATCGCCTCTTTGATCACGTCGCCCGACGGCTTGAGGGTGGCGACGAGGACGCCGATGCCGACGAACGCGGCGATGACGATCTGCAAGATCGTGACGTCGCGCTTCGCCTCGACCTTGTCGGTCGGGACCGTCGGGTGCTCGCCGGCGCCGCCCAGCGTGTGCTTCATGGCGATGAACTGGATCAGGCCGAGCACCATGCCGACGGCGGTGACGCCGAACGCGATGTTCCACCAGATGCCCGGGTCCATCCCGTGCGCGAGCGTCCACTTGCGGAACGTGTCGGACATCGCGAAGTAGCCGGCGACGATCGGCGCGAAGAACGCGCCGATGTTGATGCCCATGTAGTAAATCGTGTAGCCACCGTCGCGGCGAGGATCGCCTTCCTTGTACAGCTGACCGACGAGCGACGAGATGTTCGGCTTCAGGAAGCCGGTACCGATCGCGATCGTGATGAGGCCGACATAGAAGAAGTCGCCGACGCCGGGGATCGCGAGGATCGCGTTACCGAGCGCGATGCCGATGCCGCCGACGATGACGGCCTTGCGCTGTCCGAGGAAGCGGTCGGCGATCCAGCCGCCTGGCAGTCCGAGCAGATACACGGAGGCGCCGAACATGCCGACCAACGCACCGGCGGCCGCGCTCGGCTCGTCGGTCTTGATCGCGTCGAACATCCCCTGCCCACCGACGGTCTTCGGTGCGGCCAAATAGAAGATGAGAAACGCGCGCATTCCGTAATAGGAAAAGCGCTCCCACATCTCCGTGAAGAACAGATTGGCGAGCCCGAGCGGGTGCCCGAAGAACGCGCGGTCACGGTCTGCCATTGCCGCGGGACACTAGCCCAAGGTCCCGCCCAGACCAAAGCCCGTTTGTAGCCTGCGACGTGCCCAAGTCGCACCGAGGCGTGCGCACCGCGTGGATCACAACATTCCCGAGGAGGACAGCGCTTGCAAATCCCTCGGTGCGGGCGGAAAACAACGCCCATGTCGAAGATCTGGTGGGTCCTCATCGCGGTGATGCTCGGCACCGCGTGCAATCCCGAGCAGCCGCGATTCGCGTTCAAGACGGCTGAAAAGCGCGGCCGCCTCGAAGCCAACGGGCTGCGGTTCGTCCTTCTCCCGGATCCGACGACGGAGCTCGTCGAGGTCGACATGCACTACGAGGTCGGCTCCAAAGAGGATCCGCCCGGTAAGGCCGGCATCGCGCACCTCGTCGAGCACCTGATGTTCCAGCTCAAGCCGGACGGCCCGACGACGCCGCCGCTGATGCAGGTCATCAACGACATCTCGACGTTCTTCAACGCGTATACGTCGTGGGACCTCACGCACTACATGACCACCGCGCGCAACGAGGCGCTCGACGGTCTGCTCAAGATCGAAGCGATGCGCCTCTACTACGGGTGCCAGACGATCTCGAAGGAAGAGTTCGAGCGCGAGCGCGAGGTCGTTCGCAACGAGATCCGCCAGCGCGGCGGTACGGCCGAGGGTCAGATCCCGCAGCTGATCCTGTCGAGCATCTATCCCAAGGGTCACTCGTACGAGCGCATGGTCGGCGGCGACGACAGCCAGCTCACGTCGATCACCCTCGACGACGCGTGCAAGTTCATCAAGGACTACTACACGCCCGAGCGCGCGACGCTGATCATCGCCGGTGGGTTCGACGTCGACGCGACGGTCGCGGCCGTGACGAAGTGGTTCGGCAAGCTCGAGAAGCGCACGCCCGCGCCGCGCTCGCCGGTGCAGGCTGTCATCTCGACCCGCGACAAGAAGCAGTTCGACATCGACATCGAGCGCCCGATCCTCGCGGTGACGTTCCCGCTCCCCGCGTCGAACACGCGCGAGGGCGAGGCCGCACGCTTCGGTGCGTTCAAGGCGTTCGGCCAGGTGGCCTCGAAGAGCAACCGCTACGACTTCGCCTACTCGGTCTCCCCGGGCTTCCTCGGCGGCGAGCTGGCGCCGGTGTACTCGATCATCGTCGAGCTCAAGGGACTCGGCAAAGTCGACGAGGCGCTCGAGTTCATCAACAACGCGATCAAGCAGGCGTACCGCGGCTTCGATGGCGGCACGTGGGAACAGACCGAAGAGACCAAGAACCAGTTCAAGGCGCAGTACATCGAGGGACTCGAGGCGTTGCAGCGCCGTACGGACACGATCGGCTCGCTCGTCCAGTTCTCCGACATGGACTTCGATTCCAACGAGCCCTACTTCATCAACGAGCTGAAGAAGTACGACCGGTTCGACGGCGAGTACGTCGGCAAGGTCGTGAAGAAGTACTTCGATCCCGACGCCGCGCGCATCACCGTGTTCAAGCCGAACAAGGAAGGCATCAAAGGCGACACGCGCTCGACGAAGATCAACTTCAGCCCGAAGACGCACGACGAGGTCGTCGCCGACGTCGATCCGAAGGAAGCGAAGCGTCCGATCACCGTCGCCGCGAAGCTCAAGGCGATGGACGCGGCGCAGCGGTTCACGCTCGGCAACGGCATGAACGTCGTGATGCTCGAGATCAACTCGATGCCGCTCATCTCGACGCAGCTGATCTTCAACAACACCGGCGAAGCGATCGCACCGGACAACCCGGCGCTGCCGAGCCTCGCGGCTGGCTACCTCGAGCTGCCGATGGACGTCGAAGCGTTCCAGCGCACGGGCGTCGGCGTCCAGTGCGATACCAGCGACGACGCGACGATCTGCTTCTCGGGTGGCATCAGCATCTACCTCGAAGTGATGCTGAAGGGCTTCGAACGCCTCGTGAAGGCCGGCACGTACAGCCAGGAAGCGATCGAGTCCTGGCAGAAGCGGAGCCGCGAGAATCTCAAGACGCAGTCGGCGCAGCAGCAGAACGAGTACCAACGTCAGATCGCGACCGCGCTCTACGGTCCCGATCACCCGTACACGCGGACCGCGATCCTCACGCCCGACGCGATCGGAAAGGTCAGCAAGGACAACGTCGACAACTTCCGCAGGACGCACTACTCGGCGGGCAACGCCACGCTCGTGATCGTCGGTGATTTCGAGGCCGTGGGTGGAGCCAAGAAGGCCGAGTCGATGGTGCGCGACGTGTTCGGTGGCTGGGACAAGGGCACCGTCGACAAGCCGGTCGATCCGACGCCGTTCAAGCGCTCGGGCCCGGCGTTCATCGGCGTCATCGGCAAGGAAGAGCCGCAACTCACCGTCGCGATCGGCTATCCGGCACCGGCCGGCGTCGATGGCCAGCAAGGTGCGCGCATGATCCTCGGCGAGATGATGAACACGCGCGTCGGTGACGTGCGCTTCAAGCTCGGCTCCACGTACGGCGTGTACGCGCGCCGCTCGACGAAGAAGGGCCCGACCGCGTACCAGGTCGGCGGTACCGTCGATGCTCCGCGCGCCGGCGAGTCGATCAAGGCGATGCGCGACGGCATGGACATCCTCCGTCAGGGCGGCGAGCAGTTCGACATCGACTTCGTGCGTGCGCGCCGCAAGATCCTCTCGAACCTCCTCGGCGAGTCCACGGTGACCGGCGAGCTCGCGCAGCGACTCGGCTTCATGGCGACGTTCGGGCTCCAGCCGAACTACTACAACACGCTGCTGCAGCAGGTCGCCGCGGCGTCGCCGGCGCAGCTGCGCGCGATGATCCAGAAGGAGCTCGACCCGAACAACGAGGTCATCGTGCTCCTCGGCGAGCGCAAGCAGCTCGAGAAGGCGTTCGCCGACGCCGGGATCAAAGACGTCAAGCTCGTCGAGCCGGACTACAAGTAAGTGAGACCATCGCGAGTCCGCCGGTCTTTGACGAGGCACGGCGGACCGCGAGCGCTAGGTTTGGCGAATGACGCCGAACCCGGTCGCTCCCTTCGGAGTGCGTGAAGCGACCCCGGCCGACGAGCCGGAGGTCCGCGCGCTGATCGCCGAGATGATCCCCGGTGTCGACGTCGCGGCGCGGTGGCGGTGGATGTACGAGCAGAATCCTGGCGGGCGTGCGCTGACCTGGCTCGCGATCGCACCGAGCGGCGAGGTCGCCGGCTGCACGTCGTTCTTTCCGTTTCGCATGTGGCTCGACGGGGCCGAGGTCCGCGGCGCACTCGGCGGTGACGGCTACGTGCGGCCCGCATTTCGCCGCAAGGGCCTCGGTGGACTGCTGCACGATGCCTCGCGACGCGACATGCCCGCGCACGCGATCGGCTGCATGTACGGCGCGCCCGGTGCGATGAACGTCACGCCGCTCAAGCACGGCGGCTCGCGCGAGCTCGGTGCGGTCGCGCGGTTCGTGCGTCCGCTGCGCGTCGGACCACTACCGCTCGTCGGTCCGCGCGGCGCGTGGCTCGAGCCGATGGCTTCGCACGATCCACGTGTCGACGCGGTGTGGAGCGAGGCCCGCACGGAGCTGCGCCTGGCCGCGGTGCGCGACGCGGCGTTCTATCAGTGGCGCTTTCGCGATGCGCCCGCGCAGAAGCAAGCCGCGTACGTGATCCTCGACGGCGCGACGCCGATCGGCGCGTGTGCGCTCGAGTCCCTCGGCGATGGCGCCGAGCTGCACGTCGTGGATCTCGTCGCGGTGCCGAGAGCGTGGCACGCGTGTCTCCGCGCGATCGCCCGGCACGGCGCGACCGCGACGCGAGCGCGGATCGCGAGCATCAAGCTGTTCGCGATCGATGCGCGACGCCGCGGCATGCTGCGCGCGGGCTTTGTCGAGCGCGAGGGCAAGCCGTTCTTGTGCATGATCCCGGCGGGCGGCGATCGGCGCTTCATCGATCCGCAACGCTGGTTCTACTGCGGCGGCGATTCGGATCTCGACACGCTCGCGTGATCACTGGGGAGTGCGCGGCGCAGGCTCCGGAACGCAAAGCTGCGGGTCGAGCTTGCACGCCTGCTCGCGCAGCTGCTTCGCGCGCACCGGATCCGACGCGATCCCGTTGGCGCGACTCTCGAGCATCTCCGAGACAGCCATGCACGACGCGCCCCACCCGAGACCACACGCCTTGTCCAGGATACGCAGCGCCTCGACGGGATTGGCCACGTAGCCTTTGCCGTTGCGCAACCGCGTTCCGAGCGCGTGACACACCATCACCGCACCCTCCTCGCAGGCATCCTCGAGCAGCTTTCGCGCGCGTGCCTCGTCCTTCGCGACGCCGCGACCGTCGAAGTACGCCGACGCGACCTGCGGACAGCCGACCTGGAAGTCCGAGAGTCCGCACGTGAGCTCGTAGATCCGAGCAGCCTTCTCGAACTCGCCGGCCTTGTTCGCGATATCTCCGAGGCGCTTGCAACCGTACGTGCTGCCGAGATCGCACGCGCGCTGGAGAAGCTCCTGCGCCTTCGCCGTCTGCGCCGAGAATTTCGGCAGCACCGCGGCCTGCGCACACGAGTCGGCGTCGCCCGCATCGCAGCCGCGTTGGTACACGTCCGCCGCGCGCAACGTGTCGACCGGCGTGCCGGTACCGCTCTGGTAGAAGTTGCCGAGGATCGAGCACGCGCGTGGGCTGCGGTCCTCGCACACCTGCTTCGCCGTCGCGAATGCCTTCGCTGGATCAGCCGGGCCTCCGACGAGGCCCATCGATTGCGCCACCGCGAGCGTCATGCATGTCATCGTCGCGCCGCGATTGCACGCGGACTCGAGAAGCTGTCGCGCACGTTCGGGATCCTTGTTGAGCCCGTTCGCGCCGAGCGCGTACATCTCGCCGAGCTCACCGCACGCCTCCAGCACGCCGAGATCACACGCGCGTTGCAGCTTCGTGATTCCGAGCGCCGCATCGGCGGCCACTCCATCACCGCGGATGTAGACGATGCCGAGGATGCGGCAGCCGCGGCCTTCGCTGCGTTCGCAACTCGCCTTCGCGAGCTGGAATCCCCTCGTCATCAGCTTCTTACTCTCCTCGGGATTTGCGAGCACGCCAGCCCCGTACCGCGCGCGACGCCCTGCGGATTCGCACGAGAAGGCATCGCCGAGCTCGCAGCCGCGGATCCAATATTTGTACGCGACGGTCGCGCGATCGTCGGACACGGGAGCGAGATCCCCGGCGAGGTCGCAACCCGCACCGTTTCCCTTCTCGCATGCCGTCTTGCCGAGAGCGAAGGCGCGCGGGACATCGGCGCGTACACCGGAGCCCCATTGATACATCGTCGCGAGACGGACGCACGCACCCTGTTGATCGCGATTGCATGCCCCGCGTAGCCACCCCGCGATGCGCACGAGATCGGGTGTTGCCTGCCGCATCTCTACGTCGACGACTCCGAGGCACGCTGCTTCGTCGCCCTTCTCGCACGCGACGGATGGATCCGCCGGTGGTATTGGCGCTTCGCTGCGATCGCGTCCCATCACGATCACCACGAGGATCCCGCAGAACAGCACGAAGCCGCCCACGAGACCCCAGATCAACGCCTTCGGCACGGGACGCGGCGCGTGCTCGATGTTGGTGACGGCGGGCTTGGGGGCGGGTTCCGCCTGCGATGCCGCCTGGGCGACGGACGGATCGGCGGATCGATCGACCGACGCGAGCGTCTCGTCGACGCTCGGGTCGAGCTTGCCGCTCGTGGGTTTCGGACGCGCACCCGAGGCGATTGTCTCGTCGAGCGTCGTGGCGCTCGGTGTGGTCCCGCGCAGCTCGTGGAGCACGCGCGCGACCTCGTTCGCGCTCGCGGGGCGATCGGCGCGGTCCTTCGCGAGCAGCGTCATGATCAACACGTCGAGCTTCGCGGGGATCGCCGGTGCGATCGTTCGCGGCGACACCGGCGTCTCGTTCAAGTGCTGATCGATCAGATCTCCGAGCGTGGGCCCGCGAAACGGCGGCTTCCCGGTGACCATCTCGTAGAGCACCACGCCGAGCGCGTACAGGTCCGCGCGGTGATCGACCGGTCCTTTGCGCGACGTGCACTGTTCGGGCGCCATGTACACCGGCGTCCCGACGAGCGCGCCCGTCACGGTGGCACCGAGCTCGTCCGTAACTTTGCCCGTGGCCTTTGCTACGCCGAAATCGACGAGCTTCACGCGAATATCGGAGCGCGTCGCCGCATCGCGCACGAGAAACACGTTCGCGGGCTTGAGGTCACGGTGCACCACACCGCTCGCATGTGCAGCTGCCAGCGCTTCCGCCATCTGCACGCCGAGATCGATCGCTAGATCGTTCGCGATCGCACCGCGCTCGACCCGCTCCCCGAGCGTCTCTCCATCGAGGAGCTCCATCACGAGGTACGCGCCGCCGGCGGTACGCGGCCCGAAGTCCGAGACGGTCACCACGCCGGGGTGGCGGATGCGTGCGGTCGCTTTCGCCTCGCGCAGAAACCGCGATGCCGCTTCTTCGTCGTCCGGTGCCGCGAGCACGAGCTTGATCGCGACCTGACTCTTGATCGTGTCGTGCTCCGCGAGCCAGACCTCGCCCATGCCGCCACGGCCGAGCTTGCGAACGAGTCGGTAGGGGCCGAGCTGCTCGCCCTCACTACCGCCGCGCGGACCCGAGTTCGCCACGCCTCGCTATAGCAAATCCACCCAGACCTCGTCGCCCACGAGCGTGACGGCATAGCGTCGCAGCACGAGCGACGCGTCGTGGCGACAGCGCCCCGTGTGCAGATCGAAGCCGTACGCGTGCCCGGGACACACGAGGGTGGCACCGTCGAGGTAGCCGTTCTCGAGGCTGACATCCTCGTGCGGACACACGCCGGCCGTAGCGACCAGCTCGCCATCGAGGTTCGTGACGATCACGGGCCAGGTCACGCCGGTGACACGAAACGCGTTGACCTCGTCGCGCCGCACCTCGTCGAGGCGGCACACGCGCACGCGCAGTGCCACTACGACCTCCCGCGCTGCTTCGGATCGAAGCGATCGCGCAACCCGTCGCCGAGGAGGTTCGCGCCGAGCACCACCCACATGATCGCGAAGCCGGGCACCACCGCGTAGACCCGGACCCAATCGCCTTTCCACAGGAACGTGCGCGCCTGATCGAGCATCGCGCCCCACGTGTAATCGACCTGCGGACCGAGTCCCAAGAACGACAGCGACGCCTCGACGAGGATGATCGATCCGAAGCCGAACGTCATCTGCACGAGAGAAGGCGCGAGGATGTTCGGCACGAGGTGCTTCCACATCACGCGGCGATTCGAGGCTCCGAGCGCGACGGCGGCGGTGATGAAGTCGCGCTCGCGCAGGGCGAGCACCTGACCGCGCGCCACGCGTGCGTAGCCGACCCAGCCGTTCGCACACAGCGCCGCGATCATCACGCCGATGCCCGGTTGCGCGACGGTGGCGACGATCGCGATGTTGAGCAAGATGCCCGGGAACGCCATCAGGATGTCGACGATGCGCATCAGCACTTCGTCGACCCAGCCGCGATACCAGCCCGCGATCGTGCCGACGGCGATGCCGATCGTGCTCGAGATCGCGACGACAATGAACGACAGCTGGAGCGCGCTGCGTGCGCCCCACAACAGCTGGCTCAGCGTGTCGGCACCCTTGGAGTCCGTGCCGAGCCAGTGCGCGCTCGACGGTGATTCGAAGCGGTGCGAGAGATCGAGCGACGACACGCCGACGTCGTAGGGCGCGATCCACGGGCCGAAGATGCCCGCGAACACGAACACCGCGAGCATGATCATGCCGACCCACGCGCTCGGCGAGAGGCGAAGCTTCTTGGCCGCCGATAACCACCTCATGCGCGGCGGATCCTCGGGTCCGCGAGCCCGTAGGCGAGATCGACGAGGATGTTGACGACGACGTAGATGCCCGCGATGACGAGCACGGTGCCTTGGACCACGGGATAGTTGCGCTCGCGGATCGCGTCGAGCAGCGTGGTGCCGAGGCCCGGTCGCGCGAACACGTTCTCGATGATGACGGCACCCGACAGCAGCGAGCCGAACTGCAGGCCGGCGACGGTGATCACCGGCAACAGCGCGTTGCGAAGCGCGTGCCCGAACATCACGCGCCCCTCGGGCAATCCCTTCGCACGTGCGGTGCGGATGTAGTCCTCGCCGAGGACGTCGACCATCGACGACCGCGTCATGCGCGCGAGCATCGCCATCAGGTGCGTGCCGACGGCCATCGCCGGCAACACGATCGCGAGTGGCCCCGTCTCCGTCGGTCCCGGAAACCAGCCGAGCGTCACGAAGAACCAGAACACGAGCAGCGGCGCGAACATCATCTGCGGCAGGGCGACCATCGACAGCGAGGTCGTCGTCGCGAGCGTGTCGACCCAGGTGCCTCGCTTGATCGCCGCGATCATGCCGAGCGGCAACGCGAACACGACCGCGACGAGCATCCCGAACAGCGCGAGCCACACGGTGTTCGGGAACACGCGGAAGATGCGCGCCGCGACGGTGGGCTTGCCCTTCGGATCCGGGCACTGGTGCCCGAGCGTTCCGTCGACGACATGGCCGAGGAACGCGATGAACTGCTCGGGCTTGCTCTTGTCGAGCCCCATGCACTTCTCGATCTTCTCGCGTTGCTCTTTCGTCGCTTCGCCGCCGGCGAGGTGATCGACGGGATCACCGGGCACGAGGTGCAAGAACAGGAACACGAGCACCGACACGCCGAGGATCGCGATCAGCCCCGAGCCGAGACGGCGCAGTAAGAACGATCCGATCGACACGCGACGATCGTAGCAGCCGCGTTACTGGACAGGCTGCGCGGCGCAGAACTTCGGCGCGGAGCTCTCGGTGATCGCGGTTCCGGGCGAGAGCACCGGTTCGCCGCCGTGCTCGACCATCAATTCCAGATCGCGGCACTCGTAGCCATCGCGGCAATCGCTGTCGTCGCCGCACGTGGCCATGCAGTAGCGAGCTTCCGAGCTGCGCGGAACGCACAGGCCTTCGAGAGAACACAGCTCGTCGAGCGAGCATTCGCTCTGGTTCGCGCACGGTCGGTTCGTGAACCCGCCCGTGAAGAACCGGATGCAGGCCGAGTCCTCGGGGCACGTGTTGTAGTTGCAGCCCAAGATCGTGCAGTAGCCCTCGCGCTGCGACGAGTCGCAATCGCGCAGGCCGTTCGGATCGCAGTCCCCATCGATGATGCACGCATCGCCGATTTCCTTGCCGCACCCCGCCGCGAGGCAGGTAGCGATGGCGATGACGATGGCAGACCTCATGAGCGCGGCATCCTAGCGGCGGGTATGACCCGAGGCAAGGCGCCCTGGTTGCCTGCAGCTCGCACACGGGCCGTGCCGTTCGGTGGTAAATCGAGCACATGCGTGCGGTCGTACAGCGAGTGACCCGAGCGTCTGTCACCGTAGACGACCGGATCACGGGCTCGATCGACGGGGGGCTCCTCGTGCTGTTCGGGGCCGGCGCCGGCGATGGTCCGACCGATCTCGCCTATATCGTCGACAAGATCGTGCACATGCGGATCTTCCCCGACGAGGCCGGCAAGATGAACCGCTCCGTCCTCGACACCGGCGGTGGACTCCTCTGTGTTTCGCAGTTCACGCTCTACGGCGACATGCGCCAGGGGCGGCGGCCCGGCTTCACTGGCGCGCTCGAGCCCGTCGCGGCGAAGGAGTTGTGGCTGCAATCGCTCGACGCGTTTCGGGCCGCCGGAATAAAGCGCGTCGAAGCAGGCGAGTTCGCTGCGGATATGCGGGTCGAGCTGGTCAACGATGGTCCGGTCACCATCCTTCTCGATTCGCGCAAGCTGTTCTAGCTTCGGGTAGCGCCGGACGATAGGTTCCGGGTGTCGCGTAGCCGACGCGTCCTGCGCATGAAACGATGAAGGTCAGGTTCTGGGGAGTCCGCGGCTCGATCCCTGTTCCGGGGAAGGTGACCGCCCGGTACGGCGGCAACACGTCGTGCGTGGAGGTTCGCCCGCGGAACGGAGCACCGATCATCATCGATGCGGGTACGGGTCTGCGCCGTCTCGGCAAATCCCTGATGGAAGAGCAGTTCCGCGAGGGCAAAGGCAAAGCGTCGATCCTGATCTCGCACACGCACTGGGATCACGTGCAGGGCTTGCCGTTCTTCTCGCCGCTCTATCGCGCGGGCAACGAAGTAAACATCTTCGCGCGCCAACGCGACATGCACCTCGAGGCGGTGTTCAGCGCGCAGAACCGCGCCCCGTACTTCCCCGTGCCGCTGTCCGCGATGCAGGCGGACATGCGGTTTCACGAGGTGCTCGAAGGAGCGAAGTTCGAGATCGGCGACGCGAAGATCTCGTGCACGCAACTCAACCACCCGTGGATCGCGATCGCCTACCGCGTCGAAGTCGACGGCGCGTCGGTCGCGTACTGCTCGGACACCGCGCCGATGACCGATGTCCTCCTCGGCACGAAGTTCGTCACGCAGCTGTCGATCGACGAACCGCTCACGCCCGACATGGCCGAGGAGCTCGCGGTCATGCGCCGCGGCGTGATCGAGCTCGCGCGCGATGCGGACCTCCTGATCTACGACACGCAGTTCACGAAGGAAGAGTATCGGCAGCGCCCGCACTGGGGGCACTCGCATCCCGACGACGCGATCGCCATCGCTCGCGAAGCGAAGGCGAAGCGCCTGTGCCTGTTCCATCACGCACCGCTGCGCTCCGACGACGATAACGATCGCATCCTCGCGCAGTACCGCAGCGTGGTCACCGCACAAGGCGACCGCTTCGAGCTCGTCAGCGCGTTCGAGGGACTCGAGATCGCCTTGGGGGAGCAGTAGCGATGAAGGTCCGGTTTTGGGGCGTTCGCGGTTCGATCCCCGCGCCGGGTCCGGACACGATCCGTTACGGCGGCAACACGTCGTGCGTCTCGATCAGCACCGCGAGCGGCGGCCTCGTCATCATCGACATGGGCACCGGCCTCATGCACCTCGGCAACTCGCTGATGTCGGGCGCGTTCGGCAAGGGCCAGGGCCGCGCGTCGATCCTGCTGTCTCACACGCACTGGGATCACATCCAGGGCCTCGGCTTCTTCGCGCCCGTGTTCGTCGGCGGCAACAAGTTCACCGTGTGGGGCCCGGGACCGTACGGCTCGGCCGGCATGCTCGAGGAGATCCTCGAAGGCCAGATGGATCCGAACTTCTCGCCGCTGCAGACGCTGAAGAACTTCTCGGCAACGTTCGACGTGCGCGCGGCCGATCTCGGCACGGCGTTCGAGACCGAGGGCGTGACCATCACCGCGCACGAGCATCCGCACGGCGCGACGACCGCGCTGTCGTTTCGCATCGAGGAAGCGGGACGCTCGTTCGTCTATGCGAGCGATGTCGGTCAGCCGACCGAGGACGCGCCCCCATCACCCGATGCGATCGCGTTCTATCGCGATGCCGACGTGCTGCTCCACGACACGACGTATCGCCCCGAGGACCAAGCCACGCGCCGCAATCGCGGGTTCTCGACATACGAGGACGCCGCCGCGATGGCCGTCGCCGCGAAGGTGAAACGGCTCGTCACGTTTCACTACGATCAGGACTACACTGATGACGATGTCGACGCGCTCGTCTCGAGCTGTCGTGCCGCCCTCGCGGCCCGCGGTGGAGCCGACATCGAGGTCGTGCCCGCGCGTGAAGGCGACGAGCTGGAGATCTAGCGCGCTCCTGCTGCTGGCGCTGACCGGATGCCGGCAGCTGCTCGACATCGAAGAGGGCAGCGTCGTGAAGGATGCGCCGACCGATGTTGTCCCCGTCGATGTCGCCGACGACGCGCCACCCTGCGCGGATACCGACGCCGATGGCGTGTGCAACGCCGTCGACACCTGGCCGTGCGGTCCCGAGCCCGGGGACCTGCCGGCTACGGTGACCTACGAAGAGGTGATGGGGAACGAGCACCTCACGATCGTGCTGACGAACCCCACGCTCGACAACGCGCGCAAGCTCGTCGTCGCACCGGAGACGAACGTCCGACTGCGCGCTGATTGGTCGATCATCGACTGCTTGTGCTCGGGATGCATCGACCAGATCGAGGTCGGCTTCGTGCCACAGGGGCGCGCAGGCTGCATCTACAGCGCGAACCCGCAGCTCGACGGAAACTGCCTCGTGCCGACGACGGGGATGGCGAACCAGCTCGTGAAGGCGCCATCCACCCCCGGCGCGTACACGCTCCGCTTTCGCGTGGGCCAGAACTTCGCGTGCGGCACTGACACGGCGTGGTGGCTGAACATTGAGCCACCCGCTTCGACGTCCGCGGTACACCTCTGCGTCAGTCCGTGATGCGGGTTCCGTTCTTCGATATGGCCTCCGAGCTCGCCGCGGTGCGCGCCGACGTCGACGCGGCGATCGCGCGCGTGCTCGACAGCGGGACGTTCATCGGCGGCCCCGAGGTCACGGCGTTCGAGCGCGAGCTCGCGACGCACGTCGGCGCGGCGCACGCGATCGGCGTGTCGTCGGGAACCGATGCGCTGCTCGCGACGTTCATGGCGATGGGCATCGGGCCCGGCGACGAAGTCGTCACGACGCCGTTCACGTTCTTCTCGACGGCAGGCAGCGCGGCGCGCCTCGGTGCGCGGGTGGTGTTCGCGGATATCGACGACACGCTGTGCCTCGATCCGGTCGCGGCGCTGGCGGCGTGCAGCGATCGCACGAAGGCGATCGTCACGGTCAACATGTTCGGCTATCCGGCGGCGCTTCCGATCGGCGCCCCGTGTCCACTCGTCGAGGACAGCGCGCACTCGTTGTCATCGCCGCGCGGCCTCGTCGCGACCTACTCGTTCTTCCCGACGAAGAACCTCGGCGCGCTCGGTGATGCGGGTGCGGTCGTGACGAACGATGCCGCGTTGGCCGATCGCATCACATTGTTACGCACGCACGGTGCTCGCCCGAAGTATCACCACGTCGCGCTCGGCGGGAACTTCCGGCTCGATGCGATCCAAGCGGCGATCCTGCGCGCGAAGCTCGGCCACCTCACCGCGTGGACCGAGTCGCGACGCAGCCACGCGGCGCACTACCGCGCCCTGTTCGCGGCGACGAAGATCCCCGTCGAGCTTCCGGCCGATCACCCGGACCACGCGTATCACCAGTTCACGATCCGCGCGCCGCGCCGCGATGCGCTGCGCGTGCACCTCGCCGAGCGCGGCGTGCAGACCGAGGTCTACTACCCCGAGCCACTGCACCAGCAAGCGATGTTCGACGGAGGCACGTTCGCGCGCGCAGAAGCCGCTGCGCTCACCGTCGTGTCCCTCCCGATTCATCCGGCGCTCGGCGACGCCGCACGCGAGACCGTGGTGCAGCGCATCGCCGAGTTCTACCGATGATTCGCCTCGGCGTCATCGGAGCCGGTGCGTGGGGCGTCAATCACATTCGCGTGATCGCGACCGAACCGCGATGCGAGCTCGTCGCTGTCGCGGATCCCGACGAGGCGGCGCTCGCACGCGCTCACTCGCTCGCTCCGTCGGCGCGCACGACGCGCGATCCCGATAGCCTCCTCGCGGACCCCGACATCGACGCCGTCGTCATCGCATCGCCGGCACCCACGCATCCTCGTCTCGCATGCGCGGCGTTCGCGGCTGGAAAGCACGTTCTCGTCGAGAAACCGCTCGCGATGAACACGGCCGACGCGCTCGCCGTCGCCGCGGCGGCCGCGTCCGCGACCAAGGTCGGCATGGTCGGCCACCTCATGCTTCACCACCCCGCGGTCCAGCGACTGCGCGACATGCTCGCCTCGGGCGCGCTCGGCACCCTGTACTACCTGCACAGCACGCGCGTGAACCTTGGCCGCCTGCGCACCGACGAGAACGCACTGTGGAGCTTCGGTCCGCACGATCTGTCGATGATCCATTTCCTCGTCGGCCGATCACCCACGAGCGTCGCTGCGCGCGGTCACAGCGTGCTCCAGCGCGGCGTCGAAGACGTGGTGTTCCTGACGCTGCGCTACGACACCGGCGAGATCGCGCATGTCCACCTCTCGTGGCTGAACCCGCGCAAGGAGCGCCGGCTCACGCTCGTGTGCTCGAAGAAGATGGCCGAGTTCGACGACGTCGCGACCGACAAGCTGCGCATCTACGACAAGGGCTACGATCGCCCGCCGGAGTTTGCCGAGTACTCGCAGTACCTCTCGCTACGCGACGGAGACGTGTACATCCCGCAGATCGCGATGCAGGAGCCACTCCGCCTCCAGCTGCGTCACTTCCTCGACTGCATCGAGAACGGCATCGAGCCCATGGCCAACCTGCGCGATGCGATCGTCCTCACGCGGGTCCTCGAGGCGGCGCAGCGATCTCTCGAGCTCGACGGTGTTCCCGTCGACGTCAGCGCATCGTGACGCTGATGACGTTGCCGAAGCAGCGCCACGTCGCGGCGATCGCCTCGGGCGTGCTCGCGATCGACGCGATATCGACGCACAGCTGACCGACCGACGCCGGCGATGCGTAGGCGAGCGTCGCTTCGTGCACGCCGCTCGGCGCGATGGTCGCGCGTGATGCGGTGGTCGCCGCGGCGACGAGCGCCATCTCGGCACCCTCGGCCGTGCGACCGATCACGTTGGCCCACGCGAGATCCACGGTCACGGGTCGCGCACAGTGATTCGCGACGGAGTAGCGGACAACCGGCGCCATCTCGCGGTCCGCGCGGCGATCGACACCCACCTCGACGCAGCCGATCTCGGTGCGCGCCGTGGTGTCCTCGTCCGCAGGCGACGTGCTTTGGGGCGATGCCGCGACCTTGTAGGCACCACAACCTGCCAGCACCCCCACGACGAGCATCGCCCAGCGCATATCTCGTTGTACCAGAGGTGCCAGGATGTGCATTCCCGAACCCCGGGGTGCCCATGCTATAGGGCCGAAATGAAGATCGCTGTCGTCGGTACGGGCTACGTCGGCCTGGTCACGGGAACCGGTTTCTCTGACTTCGGTCACGACGTGACCTGCGTCGATATCGACCCGGTCCGCGTTGCCACACTTCGCCAGGGCGAGGTCCCGTTCTACGAGCCCGGCCTCCACGATCTGATCAAGCGCAACACCAAGCTCGAGCGCCTTCACTTCACGACGTCCACCGCCGAAGCCGTCGCGGGCGCCGAGATCGCGTTCATCGCGGTCGGCACGCCGAGCGCCGACGACGGCAGCGCCGACCTCTCGTACGTCATCGAAGCCGCGAAGCAGATCGGCGCCGCGATGACCGGCTTCACCGTCGTGGTCACGAAGTCCACGGTCCCGGTCGGCACCGCCGACAAAGTCCGAGCCGCCGCCGCGACCACCGCGAAGCATCCGTTCGCCGTCGCGTCGAACCCCGAGTTCCTCAAAGAGGGCGACGCGGTCAACGATTTCCTCAAGCCCGCGCGCGTCGTCGTCGGCGCCGAGGATCCGAAAGCGATCGAGCTGTTGCGCGAGCTCTACCGCGGCGTCCTTCGCACGAACGATCGCATCCAGGTGATGGACATCAAGTCCGCCGAGCTCACGAAGTACGCGGCGAACTGCATGCTCGCCGTTCGCATCTCGTTCATGAACGAGCTCGCGCGCCTGTGCGAGGTCGTCGGCGCCGACATCGAGCACGTGCGCAAAGGCATCGGCTCGGATCCGCGCATCGGACCCAAGTTCCTCTTCGCGGGCGCCGGCTTCGGCGGTTCGTGCTTCCCCAAGGATCTGCGCGCGCTGATCCACACGGCCCGCTCCGTCGACGTTTCGGTCAGCGTCATCGATGCGGCCGAGCGCGCGAACGAACGCCAGAAGCGCCTCGTCGGCGAGCGCCTGATCGCCCACTTCGGCGGCACCCTCACCGGCAAGCGCATCGCGATCTGGGGCCTCGCGTTCAAGCCCGAGACCGACGACATCCGCGAATCACCGGCGCTCGTCCTCCTCGAGCAGCTGCGCGCCGCGGGCGCCACCGTCGTCGGCTACGACCCCGCCGCGATGCCGAACATCGCCGCCTCGGGCGCGCAGATCGAGCTCGCAAAGGACGCGTACGCCGCGGCCGCGAACGCCGATGCCCTCGTGCTGATCACCGAGTGGCACGAGCTCCGCGATCCGGACCTCGAGCGCCTGAAGAAGACGATGCGCACGCCCGCCCTCTTCGATGGTCGGAACGTGTGGAACGGCCCCGACGCACGCGCGAACGGCTTCTCGTACTACGGCATCGGCCGCGGCCCCGCCGCGACCTGATCCGCCGCCGGCGCGAACGGCACCCCGGCGGGCACCTGCTCGTGTCCCGGCGTGTCCGTGAGCACGCGATACTCCGCCCCCGTCGCGAGCTCGCGCGCGGTTCCCTCGTCGATCCACACGAGCCGGCTCGTCACGGAGCCGAACGAATTCTCGTGATCCTGCGACAGCCAATACCGCGTCCCCGCGGCGATCGAGATCGACGTGCGCCCCGGATGATCTGCCGAGTCGAACGTGTCGCTCACGATCTCGTGCTCGCCGGGCGCCGCCTCGTAGCAGAAGTAGCTATTGCCCTTGGTCGCACCGACGAGCGTCTGATTGTCGTGCACGACGAACGTGACCGCGCGCGCCCACGTCGACGAGCGGATCACGCACACCGTGCCGACCTCCGCGCGCGACGGACCGAACGCCATCATCGTCGGCGTCGTCGCGCCGCTGATCGAATACGGCGAGCACGAGCACGCTGCCGCCGCGATCGCGAGTGCCAATTTCTTCATGCGCGAATGACCGGCGTCACGCGCGAACGGTTGCCTGCAGCGCAGCCCACTGCTTCGCGACGCCGTCCTCGATCCGCGTCGTCGGCGCATAGTCGAGCAGCGCCCTCGCCTTCTCGATGCTCGCGAACGTGAGCCGCACGTCACCCGGCTGCTCGGGCTGCGCATCGATCTTCGCTTCTCGCCCGACGACGCGCTCGACGACCGAGATCAACTCGCGCAACCCGACCGTCTGCGTGTTGCCCACGTTGATCAGCTCGTACGCGCTCGGCACCACGCGCTCGATCGCCGCCACCACGCCGCCGACGATATCGTCGACGAACGTGTAATCGCGCCGCGTGCTCCCGTCGCCGAACATCGCGATGCGCTCCCCCGCCGCCACTGCCGCGA